>Ga0114922_10000052_pt1 | contig 96656 bp, 65 predicted proteins | sample AartaG_FD_100975 | JGI IMG/M metagenome (GOLD analysis project Ga0114922, IMG submission 100975) | Deep subsurface microbial communities from Aarhus Bay to uncover new lineages of life (NeLLi) - Aarhus_00045 metaG | ecosystem: Environmental > Aquatic > Marine > Oceanic > Sediment | place...
AAAGTAAGAATCTTTTAGAATTCATCTGTAAAAAGCCTTTATTGGCTAGACTTTGCCCTGAACTGATTATCAAGAACTCTTAATTTTCATATACATTCTAGCCTTTCCTCAGCTGCCATGCTGTGTCATAATAATACAGGGAGCTTGTTATAAAAATCAACTGAATAAAAGTAATAGAAATGTTAAAATAGAGGGCAAGAAAAAGTAAGGAGAAAGAAGATGTCCTTTCGCTATGGCAACAGGGAACAAATAACATTATTTCCACAAAGTGTACAGGAATTGGATACGGCATCGGCAATTTTTATGAATAATTCAGGCTAGTTGACTTGTGGGCTTCTGTCAGATATAAAATTGACAGGAAAACAACATGGAAGGCGGAAATCTTCTTTTTTTAATCTTTATAATTTTCACTTCGGCCAAGATCATGGGTGAATTATGCGTTCGCCTGAAAATGCCGGTGATTATCGGCGAAATTATAGCCGGGATGCTGCTGGGAACTTATGTTCTGGGTGTAATCGATACCTCCAATTCTGTATTGATGTCTTTTGCTGAGATCGGAGTGATCTTCCTTATGTTCTATGTCGGATTAGAGATCAGGGTCAAAGACCTATTTGCGGTGGGACGGACTGCAATTCTGGTTGGCTTGCTGGGCGTGATTTTTCCTCTGTTTATCGGTTTTGGCAGTATGATCCTCCTCGGCTTTGAAATAGTGGAAAGCCTGTTTGTGGCTACTGCTATCCTGGCCACAAGCGTTGGAATTTCAGTCAAAGTATTACATGACATGGGATTGATCAAGCATAAAGTCGCCTATATCGTCCTTGGAGCGGCGGTTCTGGATGATATTCTAGCGCTATTGATCCTGGCTATCGTCAGGGGGCTGGCTCGAGGAAAATTTCACGTGGCTGAATTTATCCTGCTCGTGCTTGAGTCTATGATCTTTGTGGGATTTTTGACTATCTGGGGGCCTAAGTTAAGCAAAAAATCCCGCAAATGGGTGGAACGCCTAAATATACCGGAAGGGCCGTTTATGCTCTCCCTGATTTTATGCTTAGGGCTTGCTGTATTGGCTGACATCATTGGGCTGGCCGCCATTATCGGTTCCTTTATGGCAGGTATCATGATCGATGAATTAGCCGGCGTTTATGATCTGGAAAATAAAGTCAAATATGTCAGTGAATTTTTCCTGCCTTTTTTCTTTGTGATGATGGGTGCCCACCTTGACCCCAGAGCATTTATTAATATTAGGACTTTGACATTGATCCTGGTTATTACTGCAGCAGCAGTAATCAGTAAGATGCTGGGAGCTTATTTCGCCTGTATGAAAGAAGACCGGAGAACCCGGATTCAGACAGGAGTCTGTATGATTCCTAGAGGTGAAGTAGGTATAATAGTCGGGCTGATCGGACTTTCTTTGCATACTATCACACATGAGATCTACACTATTGTCCTGGGAATGTCCCTCCTTACAACCATGATCGCACCACCCCTGATCAGCTTGAGTTTCAAATCAAAACAAAAATAGAAATCCCCATAATCACCCATGCCGATAGAATCCCCTTGTGATCAGGTCATTGGGCTTGCGTTTAGACCTGTAAAAGCAGGAAGGCAGAATAAGGGATTAACGAATAAGAATAAGCTCCTTTTGCGGCGGAGATAAATATTCAACCCCGTTTTCAGTGGCTAAGGCCTGCTCATGATCCCACCAGAATAAATACTGATCTTTGCCTTCCTCGGCAGGCGAAGGCATATAGAAAAAATATTCTAAAACAAAATGATGGTTGGGTGGGAGGGGAATATCCCAGGTCCAGGTCGGACCATAAGAACTAATTCTGGGTCCGTGATAATTCTCCTCCGGCCGCTTACGTGCTCCTTTCATCATGCCATGGCAGTCGATACTAAGATGGGTTTTTTCAGGATCAAAGCCTGTTGAATAAGCTGGAAAATTGTTCTTTGGCTGAAACATATGCAATTGGTCATCCCTGACAATAATACCTATATCCTTAAATTTCTGCTTGCAGTTTTGAATTATTTCACGAGGTGTAAGTCCCGCCTTGATGTTCTCTGCCAGAACCTTATCGATTTTCAGATAATCTGCCCAGAGTTTTTTTATTTCCCCTGGCGGTTCAGTCTCTCCTTCTCGCAGCACATAGGCATACATTCCCTGGCTCGGTGCGGCAACGATGTCACCTCTCTCAATTTTGTCGCTGCCGAATCCGCTGCTTCTTCCCCTTTGTGATACTCCTGTGGTACCACGGCGAAAAACAGTTCCTCTCGCTTCACGCCTTGTAGTTAACCCCGGCTTGATAGCAGCAAAAGCTTTCTTTATTCGTTCAACATTATCCTTGCGGATTTTTTTAAGTAATTTAATTTCGCTCGGCACCTTGTTAATGATGTAATCCATAATCACATATTCAGAGGAGACCAACCTGCCGGCATATTTATCACCTAGCTCTTCAGCCAGCAAGAGATAATCCGTATGAGATAAGCCATCTCTTGCACCTCCAAAATCAATGTAGGTTTCCCATTCTCCCAATTGAAGTTTAAAATTTACAGCAATACGTTTAGGGTCACGTGCTTCAACAAATTCCCGGAGGCCCTTAAAGCGGAAATCATATTCTATCATTGGACTTGCCAGGGGTTCCCTTACAAAAACAGGCTTGCCGATTATATCGTAGGCTCCACATTCTTCGACCAGGGTATAGTCGCTGTCTCCCCATTCCCGATGGGTAGCTCCCCAGCGACGTCCCAGAATTGCTCGTTCGATCCTGTCTCCGCCGCGGTCCGTGAAGACAAAAACACCGGAAGTACTGCCCAGCTCTTCTGCTCCAAATTCATCCGGAATAGCAATTCTCATCACATGGATCCACATGTCGACATCATTCTTTCGCATGGCTTGAGGCAGGATTAGGTCAAACTTTTCCCGGCGGATCTGATTATTCCATTCCTCAATACTGAACTCTTCTGTCTCCTTTTGATTGGATTCTGTTGATACCGGTCCGGCTGTTAGAATAATGCTCAATCCCAATACTAAGGTTAAAGAAAGAACACAAAAAAATACATTTTGTTTTAACATAATAAAGTCTCCTTTAATTTATGAGAATTTGGTTTTTCAATTTCCACACTCTGAGTGGCTCCATCACTCATAATACAAATTAAAAAAAGGTCCAGTCAATAAAAAATCAGAGAAAAAGAGAGAATCTAATAAAATTAGCTTTATAGAAATCCCCCTAATCACATATTTACTTTTTTGTAGCCAGAATATATATTTAATCCAATTCATAATGAAAAAAATTACTCTCTTCTTTATGCTGCTCTTTACCCCATTTCTTATGTTTTCATCTGTGGGAAGATATATCCGATTCGAACAGATTATTCCTGAATTTAACAGAGAATCAGTTACTACCGTATCCAGCATTTTACAGGACAGAGAGGGTTTCATGTGGTTTGGAACAGGCAAAGGAATAGCCAAATACGACGGCTACAATTTTACTCTTTTCTCTCCCCCTCAACCTGACCAGAAGACATCTTTATCCCTAGTCTCTGTTTTTCCGATGCTTGAGGACAAGGCCGGGGATATTTGGTTTGGAACAAGCGGGAATGGGCTTTTCCGGTTTGTAAAAGAAAAAGAGGAGTTTGTCCAATTTAAACATGACCCGGAAAATGCAGAAAGCTTAAGCGGAAACATTGTCCTTTCCATCCAGGAGGATAAGAAAGGAAATCTATGGATAGGCACCAGGTTTAACGGGCTCTGCTGCTATAACAGACAGGATAATACGTTTACTGAAATCTCTTTAGGGCAGGATGTTGATACAATCTGGGACCTGCTGATCGACAGTAAAGATAATATCTGGATAGGAACCCAAGATAAAGGTCTATTTAAATTTGAAGCTAATACTCAAAAGCCACAAAATTATAAACATAATCCTGATGATCCCACAAGCATTGGAGGCAACTCAGTCTGGGCGATTCTCGAAGACAAACAAGGGACAATCTGGGTGGGCACAAAAAACGGAGGATTAAACCAGTATGATGAGGAGAGTGGGGAATTTACCACCTATTATGGAAACGAACCCGAGAAAAACGACCAGGGCAATTCAAATATCACTGCAATATGGGAGGATAATACAGAAAAACTATGGATTGGAACAAGTGGCGATGGATTAAGGATATTTGATAAAAAAACCGGGAAATATGTCGCTTATAAGCATAATCCTTTTGATCAGGATTCTTTAAGTGATAATAATATAACTTCCCTATATCAAGACTCATCAGACATCATGTGGATTGCAACTTTAAGAGGGGGTATAAACAAAGCTCTAAACAACCAGATAAAATTTAAACACTTCAAGCACAATCTTCACAATCCAAGGAGTATCCAAGACAACGACGTGCATTCAATATGCCTCGGTAGTTCAGGATTTCTTTGGATTGGAACAAGTAAAGGCTAAGAAAAAATAGAGGGAAAAAATGCTCTAACAATCCATCTGAGAAAAAAGTCCTATTTTAAAAAATAGGACTTTTGTCTATAGAAATAGCCACTTCACTTATGTATATTGAATCCGAAAACGACAAGGAGAAAAAACATGTTTAAGAAAAAAACAGCTCTTACAATAATATTGATGGTACTAAGCCTTGCAATTTTCTCAAACGCTTATGAATTCAAGATTGGTCAGGTTGATGTTTTAAAAACCAGGATAAAGGATGAATTAAAATCTGACTTCTTTGGCTGTACCATCATTATGGCAGCCCGGAACGGCCTTGTTTTGGCAGGGAACAACGAAGACCGGGATCACCCTGAGACGATAGTGTCCATTGTGCCTGCATCGGAAAAATATTACGGACGGATCATCTTCGGATATGATGACTCTCCGTTCCAGGGAGGGATGAACGATCAGGGTCTTTTTATTGATGGGAACAGTCTTCCCTCCACCGGGTGGCAGCCTGAATCCGGAAAGCCTATATTCAGGGGAATCGTTATAATGGTTATTCTTGGGACATGTGCCACGTGTGAAGATGTCAGGAATTTTTTTGAAAAATACAACTTTCCTGTGCTTGAAAAGGCCAGGTTTCCTGTATCTGACCGTTCAGGAGCCTCTATGGTCGTAGAATATGGCCAGGGGGGGATCCAGTTTGTTACAAGTGATACGTGGTACCAGATCGCCACTAACTTCGTTATATCCAATATCAAGGACAGCAATTATCCTTGCAGTCGGTATCGTATTGCGGATAAAATCCTCTCCAAAACCGATAAGCTGAACCTGAAACTTATCCGAAAGACCCTCGATGAAACGAGCTGGTCCCAGACTGTTTATTCCAATATTTGCGACCTTAAGAAAGGAATCGTTTACATCTACAACCGCCGGAATTTTGATGAGGTTGTGGTTATGGACCTGGCCGAAGAGCTGAAGAAAGGGCAGAGACGGATCGACCTGCCCTCTATGTTCAAGTCTCAAACAGACAATCAGGAAGTGAGTAATTCGTCAGGAAAAAATGAAACAGGAGTTTATTAAAAATAAAAGGATCACAATGAAAATAGCATATGCAGTTTTAACCGGAACCATGCTTATCGGAAGTTTTTTTCTTAATTCTGCTGTAACGGAAGATGAAGCAAAAGAGATCATGGTTTTTTATTATTTTGCCTCAACTCAATTTGGTTACTGTTCCCTGCCTGAAAATATAGAAAAAATCAAAAAGATAAAAACTGAGTTTTCTAAAAAATATATTTAGAAATTAATAAAATTAGGAGGAGCATTGAAGAAATTGACTGATTTGACGGAAATATTATTTTGGAAAACAACTCTGATAATATTAGGCAGTTTAGCTTTACTTACATGCCTTGTCAGGATTTCTGGTTTCTGGTCGAGCTATGTCCTGGATATGGTCGGTCCCGCTTGGGGCTACATTCTTCTGCGTGGACAATATACATCAAAGGGATCTTATCCTTTCCTTTCTAAGTTTACTCCGGAGTTGACTGCTCTACTCATTTTAGGAATCTGTTTCATTATCGAAACCAGCCAGTACTTTAATCTCTATGATGCCCATTTTGATCCATATGATTATTTGGCTTACACTTCTTTGCTCGCGCCTTGTTTTTTGATAGAAAAATTTTTAACTAAAAAAAGGAGAGTAAGAGGAGATAAATGAAAAAATCATTTAAATCATGTATTTTGTTTGCTTTAATTATTCTTTTGTGGGGGAGCTCAGCTGCCAGCAGCAGCTCTGCCGAGGATAAAAAGCTTTATTATGCTATGGAAAAAGATGGAAAGGTCTTCGGATATATTGAAACCAGCATTATCCACATTGAAAAAAACGGAAAACCTGTGATTCAGTTAAAAGAAAACATGAAAACCATGTCCTCGCTTATGGGTGCTCAAATCAACAATGTGATAAAATCCGAAACTCTATTAGATCCTGAAAAAAAGAGGCTGATTTCTCAAGAGTTCAGGCTCGATCAGGGCAGTACTCAGCTGAATATATCAACTATAATCGAGGGTAATAAAGCTCGAATCACTCAAAATATGGGAGGGGGGGAAAAGGAAATCAATTTGCCTGTGGATGCTATTCTCGCAGATTTTTATTTATACCCTAAATTATGGGAAGACTTCGTAAAATCAGGCGTGGATACAAAGCAGTATAAAATCTTAGACTTATTCGACCGCGAAATCCATTTGCACACATTTACTAAGACAAAAAAAGAAAAAATAGAACTGGCTGGAAATATATATAACTCAATTGCCTTTGATGTTTTAAACCATGAGATAGGCGCAAAACAACACCTCTGGATTGATGCTGAGAATGGATTCCTGCTAAAGCAGGAAATTCTGAATTCTACTGTTTTATTATCAGATAAATCCGTAAAGTCTAAACTAAAACGAGCGAGCCTCGATGATAATATTTTTACTAAAGTCGGAGTATCGATCTCAGATATTATGGCTATCTCTTATCTGAAAGTAAAAGCTTCTCTAAATCCAATCGGAAACTGGATAACCCAGGACAGCCTCAATGTGCCCGGCCAGAGTTTTAAAGGTACGGTTGAAAATAACCATATCCAGGGAACCTTTGAGATCAGCCATAAAAAATATGACGGCAATAATCCCCCGTCTTTTCCCCCGGATTTCACTGATACTCCTGAATTAGCAGCATTCTTAAATCCTGAGGACCTTATCGAATCCGGTGATCCTGTCCTTATTAAAAAAGCCAGAGACCTGACCAAAGGAGCTGCTGACGCCTGGGAAGCTTCCAAGCGGCTTAGCAAATGGGTGGCAGAAGAGATAGGATACGATATTCCAGGAGGAGGCTCTGCCCGTAACACTTATGACCTTAAAGCAGGAGAATGCGGAGCTCACTCCAGACTATTTACTGCTTTATGCCGCGCTGTGGGAATCCCGTCAAGAGTTGTGTGGGGATGCATTTATGTCCCTACCAATGGAGGAAGCTTTGGACAGCATGGATGGAACGAAGTCTACATGGGTGAGGCAGGCTGGATTCCTATTGACACTACAGCAAAGGAAATCGATTTTGCTGACTCAGGCCACATCCGGCTGGGAATATTATCTTCAAAACACATAGCTTATAATCCCGATAAGATAGAGATCCTGGATTTTCATTCAGGCTCACAGAGGTTTGGGGAAGCTAAATCATTAATAATTCCTGAAAAATATAAACCTTACCTCGGAAAATTCCAGGGTCCGGAAAGAGTGCTAAGAATCCTGGTGCAGAACAACAGCCTGGCAATTGACATTCCTGGACAAATGATTTTCGAGTTTAATGATCCTGATGAAAACGGTCTCTGGTATTTCAAACTAACACGCAAAGTCAACGTTTCATTTCAGAAGGATAGTAGCGGTAAAACAATAGGAATGACCATATCAGATAAGACTCGCATACCCAAAAAACCGCAAACTCAGGAAATAAAAGACAATGTCCCTGAAAAATTTCGCCCCTATCTTGGAAAGTATCCTATACCCATGCAGGAAGGTGAATTCACTGTGAATTTCCGAGGAAATAATCTATCTATTAAAGTCCCAACAGGAGAGATAATGGATTTAGAGGGCCCGGATGAACAGGGAATTTGGAAGCATGAACATAGAAAGGATAAATTCTCCTTTGTATTGGATGATGACGGTAATGTAAAAATGTTGGTAATCCACATACGCATTTATGCCCCAAAGATAGATTGATAGCCTTTTATATTTGGGATACTTTTTGTGAGGAACTCCTATTAGATTTAGCAGATTTACTTTCAAGACAAAAAAGGTTATAAATTAATCCATAATAATGTGGAGGCTGAAAAAAATGATATTTAGATCTACCCCAAAAAAAATATTATTTTATCTCAGCATATGCTTTGTTATTTATTTGGGAGGATGTCAATCCGCAACCCAGACTGCAGATGACTTTTCCGCCAAAATCGACGAATATATGCACGCGCACCTAAAATTAAAACAATTTAACGGTTCCATTCTGGTCGCCAAGGACGGCAAGGTCTTGATAAGTAAAGGATATGGCATGGCAAATTTCGAACATGATGTGCCCAACCAGCCGCACACTAAGTTCCGCTTGGGTTCCATTACAAAACAGTTTACTGCCGCAGCCATAATGCAGCTGCAGGAAAAAGGCCTGCTGAATGTTAATGATCCTGTCAAAAAATATCTGCCCGATTATCCTACCGGTGATAAATTCACGATTCATCATCTACTGACTCACACCTCTGGATTGATCAGCTTCACTGGTTATCCAGAATACGAAGAGATGATGGTAAAACATCTTTCCCCAGAAAAAATCATCGCTACATTTAAGGATAAACCACTGGAATTTGAACCCGGCTCCCAATATAAGTATAGCAATTCCGGCTATTTTTTATTAGGTTATCTGGTAGAAAAAATTTCCGGGAAACCTTATGACGAATACTTACAGAAAAATATTTTCGGCCCTCTGAGCATGAAAGATTCCGGTTATGATCACAATCACATCGTTCAAAAGAATCGAGCCGCAGGTTATTCTCTGGATGAAGGGGAATTCGTCAACTCCAGTTATATCGATATGAATATTCCCCATGGTGCCGGAGCCCTTTTCTCTACCGTAGAAGACCTTTACAAATGGGACAGAGCTCTTTATACGGAGCAGATCCTGAGCAAAGCCTCCCTGAAACAAATATTCACTCCGTTTAAAGCAAATTATGGATATGGTTGGGGCATCGGCCAACAATTTGGACATAAACGTATCTCTCACGGCGGAGGTATCAACGGATTCGTGACGAATATTTGCCGATTTACTGAAGACGATGCTATTATTGTCGTACTCTCCAACTTGGAAAATTCCCTCCTAAGGAAAATCAATAGTGATCTGGCTGCCATTCTGTTTGATGAACCTTATGAGCTGCCGGAAGAAAAAAAAGTCGCTCAGATCGATTATAATATCTATAACCTTTACGTTGGGACTTACCAACTGGAACCGGAAATTTTCCTCACCGTTACTAACGAAGACAACCATCTGCTGGTTCAGGCTACAGGCCAGGGAACGATCGAGGTTTTTCCAAAATCAGAAACCAGGTTTTTTGCCAAATCACTCGATGTAGAGATTACTTTTGTCAAAACTGAGGAGGGAAAAGTTACACAGCTGATCCTGCACCAGGGGAGTGAAGACAGCCACGCCAAAAAAATAAAATGATCTCTGGGAAGACAGCAAATGAGCAAAAAAGAAAAAGACATTTTTGCCTACTTAGAAAACGTCTTACAGATGTAATTATTTTAAGATCCCGGGTGAAAGCAATCCGACCGGGTGATTGTCCTTTGTATAGGTCACCTCAATAAGGTAGGTCATACCATCGGAGCCGTAGAATATATAATTAGCAGTTGATGGTCTTTTATGAACAAACCTGAAAATTTCCTTTTCCTCTTCGAAAACCAGGATTTTAAGCAAATCCCCGGATTCTGCTGTTAAAATAAATCTAAAGCCATCTTTCTCAAGGATTTTCATATTTGGGTTGTCATCTGAAACATCTATAGAAACTAAATCATATATCCAACTGTCTTTAAAGACCTTTGGCATAGGTGTGCCGATCACTTTCGCCGCTTCATGAGGCCCATTATTAAGCTTCCACACAACAAAGCTTATGTTTGCATAATATAGCTCCTTTCCCATATCAGCCCCCAATCCCAAGCCTAAAACAATAATAAGGGTTGCTGCCAATATTGTCTTTTTCATCATTTTCTCCTTTTTCCTTAGTTTTAATGATTTTATTTTTTGCTCTCCACTCTATATACAATGCAGAAGCATCAAATATTCCTGTTCTTGCCATGCGGGATAGGAAAAACATATACTGTGAACAAGAAGTCCACAAGCAATAGAGAATCTCCAGATAACAGAAGCAGACCTAAGCAGGTTGTTCTTGTCTGAGGGAGAGTATAGGACGCATCATATACTTTCCCACTCACTCAGCATCTTCTTTACTTTGTAAATAACAAAATTTTAATATTTCCCTAATTTTTCTTGTGCATCCACTACCTATAACCTAAAATAAATATGGAATTGTAATGAAAATTCCTTATTAGGGTAGGAATTGGATATGAATAAGAAAATAAAATTGGTTTTGTCCTTATTTGTGTTTTTTATCTTCATTTTGGAAATTGGATGTCAGAAACAAAGTCCTGATTGGAAAGGGACCATTAAGAAAGAAAATGGTGTAACGTTCGTAAAAAACCCAAAGGAAGCTATGTACACCGCAGATGTGTTCACTCTGGAAGATGAACTCTCCATTACTGAAGACGCTGGGGGGGGAAATTGTATATTTTCCCAAATTCGATCTATAGAGGTGGATAAATCCGGACGGATGTATATTCTGGATCAGAGGGAAGCGCATGTTTATGTCTTTGACAGCGAGGGGAATTATGTTAAAACTTTTGGAGAGAAAGGGCAGGGGCCGGGCGAATTGAATACTCCTTTTAGCAGTACTATTACCAGTAGGAAAGAACTTGCTGTTGAAAACTTCAGAAGAGGTATTAATTTTTATTCTTTGGAAGGAGATTTTATCCGGGAGCTCTCAACAGCAAAGGAGGCTGCGTTAAGAATTGGGATTGATTCACGTGACAATATTTTCGGAATAGTGATTGTTCGGGATGAAGAAGATCCGCGGTATGAGGTTAGAAAATTCGATCCTCAAATGAACAAACTCAATTCCCTCCTATCATCGCCTTTACCGAATACCAGAAACGAAGGGTTTAATCCTTTCGGGGGGGCTGTTATGTATGCAATTCGTCATGATGATTATGTTATCTGCGCTTCTCCTGAGACCTATACGCTGAATGTCTTTGATTCTTTAGGGGATTTAGTAATGAAAATATCAAAAGACTATGATCCTGTTAAAATTACAAAAGAGGAAAAAGAAGAGGTCACAGAAGGAATGCCAGCAGAAATACAAGTGTCCATACCAAAACACCACAATCCCTTTAGACGATTTATTATAGATGATGAGTGCAGGATCTGGGTCATGACATATGAACAGGTGGAGGAAGAAGAGGGATTCTATCATGATGTTTTCGATTCGGAAGGAAAATTCATTGCTAAAATCCCTCTAAAAGTTAGACCCTTTGTTTTTAAAAATAAAAAACTCTATACAGTTGAAGAAGACGAAGAAGGATTTCTGTTCATTAAACGGTATAAAGTCTTATGGAAATATTAGAGAATTCTTGGTGATAAAAGTTATATAACGGATAACGGAGTTAAACCTTAGCAGGTATCTAAGAAAAATCCCTTTTAATAATTATCCACCCCAAATCATAAGCATTCATCCAGAATCCCTTAAAGAGCCAATTCTACTCCCCAATTAAATCTTGGCAAGGAGATAACCCCTACAACAATATGAATAATAGAAAATACGCATATTGAACCTGCTCTCTAATATAGGCAATCAAATCAAAATATAAAGCATTTAAGGTTGCCCCTGATTATTTTTGTATGTTATATTTATTTCACGACATTAATAGAAGGAAATCGGGAAATTCTGAAGAGATTGGTTTTGAGCAAAAAAACAAATCCCTTTAATACTTCCTATTGAGGAGGGAAATCGTGAAGATTTTTATAAAAATGGCGTTATTAATTAATGGTTTTATTGATGTTATCGTTGGTTTAACCCTAATCTTTTTACCTAAACAGTTTGCGAGTCTTTTAGGTTATCAAGAGTTGCCCCAGGATGTGAATTTTATAATAGGTGGCTGGGGCATTGCGGCCTTGACATTTGGGGTAGGCAGAGTTTTGGCCTCCAACCGAACGGAACGGTATCGACTTTGGGCTATTTTGGGACTTTTAGAAGGAATTGCACTTATGACATTATGTTTGAGATATTGGCTTGGTGGTGTTCTCATTTTCATGCAGGTCAGCATGCCTCTTTTGATCGCTGTATTTTTTTCTATTGCCTATGCTGTGTCATATCCCACGTGGTCCCGGATGAAAAATTGAAAATTTGCATGCCAGATAGGGAAGATCATAAGCTCAAAAAAAAATGAAATTCCTCTCTGTAAAAATATTTATCTGTATCTTTTTACTGCTGATCCTATTTTCTTCTTGTAGGCCAAAACAAACTCAAATAGAAAAAATCACTGAAGACGGGGTGGAAGTCATTATCAATCACCTGGAGCCTTATGAAATCAAGGGAGAGCTAAACAACCTCTATCTGGAGAAGATATTTTCCATTAATACAGAGAATAAAGAATTTTTCGACATAGGATTGATCGATCTCGAAACTTTTGATATCGATCATGAGGGGAATATCTTCGTTATCCGGTGGAGAACGGATGAGAACTATATCTTCAAATTTGATAAAGATGGGAATTTTATCAAGTCATTCTGCCGCCGGGGGCAAGGACCGGGTGAGCTCGAATGGGGCGGGACAGTTTTTATCAACTTTAATAATGAGCTGGTGGCAAAGGATCCCGGCAAAACAAAATTTCTGGTATTTGACCGGGACGGCAATTTTCTCAGAGAAACTCATCTGGAAAAACATTACAGCCTAAGACCATTAGCCAAGGGAAAATATGGGATTATGTGGCAGGATCAAAGTCCGGAAATATTTAAAAATCACTATGCAGTTTGCGACTCTGATTTTAGCAATATCCAAGAATTTTTTTCCTATGAATGGGAATATCAAATTCAAAGCACAAAAGTTCTCTTAAATCGAGCCAGCGTAATGTACGGCATGTCCAAAAACTACCTTTATATTGGAAATGCAGAAAAAGGATATGAGATTTATGTTTATGATTTAACCGGAACTATGGTTCGGAAGATCAGAAAAAAATATAATAAAATCAGGGTTCCAGAAGATTATAAAAAAGCAAGACTTGAGAGAATCCCAGCCAGGTTTCGAGCAAGGAGGGAATTCTATTTTAACGAATACTGGCCCCCATTTAAGTATCTATTTGTTGATGATGCTGAACGATTATATGTGATGACATACGAACAGAGGCCGGATCAGAATGAATACATATATGATATTTTTAATGCTAAAGGGATATTTATAAGCAAAATCTCATTAGGAAATATGGGATTAAGACCATTGGCTTTCCCGGCAGCAGCAAAAGGGGAGCGCCTTTACTGCATAATAGAAAATGAGAACGGATATAAAGAATTAGTGGTATATAAAATGATTTGGGAATAAACAGTTAATAACTCTAAAAACGGAGGCTTAAACCATGCTTAAACACAAACTTTACGCTGTCTCATTTATCTTTCTTTTCGGCCTCATATTTCTTTGTTGCACCAGGGAAAAAGGGGCGCCTGAAGTGGTCGGAAGCAGCGATTATACTGACCTTGTCAGCTTGTTTAATGAGTTCCGTGAGTTTGATAAGCCGGAGGTCATCAAGGGTGTACCTGATTACACGGCAACAGCTATGGAGAAAAAATACAGCGAACTGAAAACATTCCAGACCCGGCTGGCCGCGATCGATCCAAGCGGCTGGTCGATTTCAGAGCAAATCGATTACCACTTGGTCCGGGCGGAGATGAACGGGCTCGAATTCCAACACAGGGTTCTCCACCCCTGGTCACGCGATCCCAGCTTCTATGGCGATCAAATACCCAGACTTCCTCGGAACCAGGAATTTCCTCTTCAGGAAGAGGCCATTTCCTGGCTTCGCACGAGATTTCAGGCTATCCCGGAATTTTACAAACAGGCCAAATTGAATCTGAGGAATCTTTCCGAGGTAGCAGGTGACTTAGCCATGTTTGCCATTCACAATTTGGAGGAGAACAATTCCTTCCAAAGCCTTATGACCCAGTTGGCAGACTTTCATCCTGATCTAGTTCCTGATGCAAAAAAAGCCACGGCCGCAATCGACGGCTTTCTCAGCTGGCTCAAGGAAAACCAGAGCAAGATGACTGCCTCAGCCGGCGTTGGAAAAGAAAATTACAACTGGTTGCTTAAAAATGTATATCTTTTTCCCTACACCTGGGAAGACTGCCGCAGGATCGTAGAGCTGGAAGATAATCGCGTGATAACATTCCAGAAACTCGAAGAAAACAGGAACCGCAATCTTCCCCCCCTTAAGCCGGTGTCATCCCAAGAAGAATACAAGAAAAGCCATATGGGAGCCATTGAACACGTTATGAACTTCCTCAGGGAAGAAGAGATATTTACTGTTCAGGATTACCTTGTGCCTGATAAGTATCTGGAGGATAGAAGTAGCGGTAAATATGGATTGGGCAAGCCGTGGCCAGAGAAACATGACTATTTCTATAATTTTTCACTCCGTGAGCCGGTTATGGAGGAAACACACGAGATGGTAGGCCACCACTTCGATCTGCTAAGGGTTAGGCGCGATGACCGGCCGATCCGGGGAAACAGGGAGCACGAGGGCCCCTATGATATCGCCGAGAACCGTAACGAGGGATTCGCCTTTGGCCTTGAGGAATTATTGATGCATGCCGGCTACCTTGACGGGCGGTCACCGCACGGAAGAGAGATCACCTACGAGCAGGCAGCTTTTCGCACTGTCCGGGCGCTCTCAGACTTGCATATGCACAGCAGAGATTGGAGCCTAACAGAGGCAATGGAATTCTGTGTTGCGAATGCGCCCCACGGAGAGCTGCTTGAAAACAGTTATCATTTGTGGCATGAAATGCAAACCACCCTGTGCCATGTGGGCTGGCACATGCAAATGGTTGTTGGCAAGGTCCAGTTCATGAAAATATTCAGAGACAGGGCTCAACAGCTGGGAGATAAATTTGTCCTGCGCCAGTTCATGGATGAATTTTTAGGCGCTGGAATGATCCCTATGTCTTTGATCCGGTGGGAGTTGACAGGTTATGACGATGAGATAAAAAAGTTGTGGGAATAATATTGGTTTCAGAACAAGGGAGATAAACTACTCTGGCCAGAGGATAAATGATGATGCAACCGGAAAATGCCGAAGGGATTATCAGGCTTGATGGTTTGCAAAAATCTTATGGAGAATTGGTGGCCGTCAAAGATCTATCACTGGACATAAACAGAGGTGAGATATTTGGATTTCTCGGCCCGAATGGGGCCGGAAAAACAACAACGATCAACATGATTTGCGGTTTGTTAAAAAAAGATGCCGGCGAAATATACATTAACGGCATTTCTCTTGGGTCAGATTATCAGAAATGCAAAAAATGGATGGGTTTGTGTCCCCAGGAAATTGTCATTTGGGAATCATTGACATGCTTGGAACAGTTGGAATTTACAGCGCGTTTGTATGATGTCCCCAGAGCTGTCGCCCGGAAACGTTCTCTGGAATTGTTGGGTATATTCGGCTTGGATGAGAAAAAACACAAATTGGCCAAGACTCTCTCGGGAGGAATGAAACGCCGCCTGAATATCGCCCTCGCCCTTGTCCATGATCCACAGATTCTGATATTGGATGAACCTCAAGCGGGTCTCGACCCTCAGAGCCGGGTTTTAGTAAGAGAGTTCATCCAGTCTCTGGCTGAGGACAAGGCCGTGATTCTAACAACTCACGACATGGATGAGGCGGATCGTATGGCCGATAGGATCGGAATCATCGACCACGGAGAGCTTCTGGTCCTTGATACCTCTGAAAATCTCAAAAACAAGGTTGGAGAAGGGGACATCCTGGAGATCAAGATTGCGGATGGCCTGGAAGAAAAATTAAATCAATTGTGGCAAAATCTTCCCGCAAATTTGCGTCATTTGGACTATCAGCAGGGCAATCTGCGTTTTGTCGGTTTCAATATCCCTGATGTCTTATCCGATCTGCTGGAAAAATGCAAACAGATCGACTTGAAAATCGAGGACATGACCATCCGTAAAAAAACCCTGGAGGATGTATTCATTTCCTTGACCGGAAGGAGGTTGCGAGAATGAGATTGTACCCTCTCTTCAAAAAGACTGTGATTGAAAACTTCAGGGATTGGAAAGTACTTATCCTCGGGGTAACATTCGCTCCGTTTTTTGTGGTTTTGATGTATTTTTATTTTGGGGAGGCCACCGAGACCTATCGGGTGGCTTTTGTCAACCATGATCAGGGAGTGACAAATAGCGATGGAAGCATTTTTTACGCCGGGCAGGCTTTGATTGCCAAGATCGAGACATCTGCAGACTTGGAAGGGACAATCGTGCTAAAAGTTTTTCGGGAAAAAGAAATATCTGAAGCACAAAAACGTCTAAAGGATAAATCTGCAGACCTGATCGTGGAGATACCGGAAAATTTCTCCCAGGTTCTTCTGGACTACAAAAAAGGGGAAAGACCGAGGCCTGCAGTTGTGAGGACTTATGGCGATCCGGGCAATCCAAAGTATATCATGGCTGCAGTATGGAGTGATTCCCTCGCATATCAGTTTACGGTGGATTGGACAGGCCTGGAAGGTCCCCTCCAACTGGAGACTGAAGAACTGACTCAACTCATAGCTTTGACAGATTTTGATCTGTATGTCCCGGGCCTGTTGGGATTGGCTTTGATGATGCTGATGTTTACAGCGGCTGCGACCTTGATAAAGGAAAAGGATAAGGGAACTATCATGCGTTTGCGTATTTCGAACATGACAACGCCCGAGTGGCTTGTGGCCGTAAGCTTAGCCCAAGTCATCATCGGTTTGCTGGCCATGGGATTGACCTACCTAACGGCCGTTATTTTGGGATATCAGGCCGCTGGTTCATTGATGGCAGTGACGGTTGTCGGAATACTGTCATGCTTAGCTATTATCGCCATTAGTGTGATTGTGGCGGCTTTGTTGCGAACCATCTTTGACCTGATGACGGTCGGATGTTTTCCGTTTTTTATCCTGATGTTTTTCTCCGGAGGGATGTTCCCGATCCCGACTATCTCTCTTTTCAGTCTCGGAGGGCATCCGTTCAATGTGAATGATTTTCTACCAACGACCCATGCGATCACAGCGTTCGGAAAGATCCTGAATCAAGGCATGGGATTGGGAGACGTTGCTTTTGAGATGGGCGTAATTGCTGTTTTGACCGTCCTCTACTTTGCTTTTGGTATATGGTTGTTCACGAAACGCCATATGCGGGCGGGATGATTGGGCTGAGAACGGAACTTTTTCACCTTAAATAGCGTATAAATAAGTGAATTAACCTGGACTATTCATAAAAAATGAGGTGACCTGTGAAGAAAAAAATCCTTACCTTATTCATGATCATTTCTCTCCTCGGTATCGCCGCCAATTTATTCGCTCAAGAGGAAGATACGGAAACAGAAGAAATTAAAGGGAAACACTATGCTGTCAACTTATCTCTCTATTATCCCATCAGTCTGAATAAGACCAAAAATGACAGTGTAAACCTAAACCTGGGACTTCTCTATTCCCATGTAGGATATGTCTCCGGCTTTGATCTTTCAGGTCTGGCTTCTGTTGTCTCCCACCGGATGGAAGGGATTCAGCTCAGCGGTCTGTTCGCTGTGGCCGGCGAATCAGGCCAAGGAGTGCAAGCAGCCGGTCTGGTTTGTGTTGCAGGTGACAATTTTTCCGGTCTTCAAGTATCGGGCTTGTTCAATGTCGCCGGCACGAGTCTATCCGGTTTTCAAACTACAGGTCTTATTAACGTGGCTGGGGAACACGGAAAGTGGTTTCAGGCCGCGGGACTGGCCAATGTTGCGGGTGAGACCTATACCGGCATCCAGGTAGGAGGACTTTTTAATGTTATTGGAGAGAAAGGCTCAGGATTTCAGGCTTCAGGGCTTTTTAATGTTGTCGGGGAGGACTTTACTGGTTTTCAGGCATCAGGATTGTTTAATGTCACAGGTAGCGTTCTTAATGGTTTTCAGCTCGGCCCTATCAATGTAGCCGTCCACTCAAAAGGAGTCCAGGTCGGCGTTGTCAATTTGGGAGATGTATCCGACGGCCTTCAAATCGGGGTGGTGAACTATTCAAAAAAAGAAAACAACGGCGTCCCCTTTGGCCTTGTTAACCTGGCAAAAAACGGGTTTATTAGAGGCATTGCCTGGGGAAGCAATGCAGTGGCAGCCAGCGGCGGGGTAAAATTTAGCGTGAGGAACTTATACTCCATCATTTCCCTGGGTCTGTTTAATCTCAATGATAAGATCAATGAATCCCTGACTTACGGTTTTCACTATGGGATATCTTTTCCTGTGGGTGATCTTGATCTGAATACAGATGTCGGATACCGTTTCCGGGATAATAAATCTCTTTTTAAGCACTCTCACCTGACCCCTGACCAGCATATCTTGGAAGCCCGCCTATTTATGGGGATCCCGCTTTCTCCTAAACTATCATTATTATTAGGTGGTGGTTTAAGCCGGATCTTTGATTCTGAAAAACACTGGGATTCGGGCCGAACATCTCCCTTAGTTGTCGCAGGTTTTGAGTTTTTCTAAAGGGGGATCTCATTTCTTCTTTTTGGGAGGGAATGTAAAATATAAAATCAGGTGTCTAAAAATTGAAGGACTTGGTCCATGTGCCCTCTGGCCTTGACCTTACGCCATTCTTTTTTAATCTTGATAGACTCTGCCCATTCCCCCTTTGCCCAGTTCCTCTATGATCTGATAGCGTCCGGCAAAGGTAGAGCCTGGAGAAAGTTCTTCCTTTTTTGTCTTTTGTCAGGACTTGAAAGCATTTGAAGTTTTTTATTGCCATCCTTTTTTCATACCTATAAAATGCTAGGCATAGCCTTAACGCCATAATATTTTTCTCTTGCAGCCGGTATGGGCATATGAATCAGCATATTTTTAAGGGAGGATCCTAAAATGAAAATCTACATCTGTCCTGTCTGCGGGTATATTCAAACCAGTGAGATTGATTTTCATTTTTGTCCGGTCTGCAGTTCTCCAGCAGAAACATTCCGCGAAGATGCGACCGTGGAGCATTTCGCCAATTGGGACACTAAAACCCGGATTATGATTCAAAAAATGGCAGAAACCGGACATTATTACATGGATGGGAAAGGGACCACCCGGAAATTTTTGAATATGGACGACTTGCTTTTCATGCCAGGGCAAATCGCTCATCCCCCACTCATGGATGATGAAGCAGTTACATGCGAAATCATCCTGGGGAAAAAAGCCAACATTCCCATCAATATCAGAACTCCAATCCTCAATGCCGGTATGTCTTTCGGTGCTTTAAGCCGGGAAGCAAAAATGGCTCTAGCCAGAGCCTCTACTCTGGTGGGAGGAATTGCCAATTCCGGAGAGGGCGGAATGTTGGACGAAGAGAGATCCTTGGCTGAAAATTACACTCTTCAGTATGCTTCCGGCCGCTTCGGGATCAGTGAAGAACGCCTGAGACTGGCGGATATGATTGAGATCAAGATATCCCAAGGCGCAAAGCCAGGAATGGGGGGAAAGCTCCCCGGAAAAAAAGTCACAGCAGAAATCGCCCGGATCAGAATGATACCTATAGGGAAAATGGCGGAATCTCCGGCCCGTCATCCGGACATCAACACTCCCGAACAATTGAGTGAAAAGATCGCATGGCTGAGAGAGATAGCCGGTGGAAAGCCTATATCTTTAAAGTTTGTTGGCGGGCACATTCAGGAAGACCTTAATGCTGTTTTCAGTCAAGAACACATTCCTGATGTTCTGGTGATCGACGGTGGCGAAGGGGGAACTGGGGCAGCACCTGTATTCACCAAAGACCATATTGGCTTGCCTCTGGTTTATTCCCTGCCGAAAGTGGCAAACTTCTTATATGAACACGATCTGAGGGATAAAGTCACATTAATCGCCACCGGAGGTATACGGCATGCCGGGGATGCCGCCAAAGCCATTGCATTTGGCGCAGATGCGGTCTATATGGCAGGCGCTCTTAAGATCGCTATGGGATGCAAGTATATCCGAGAATGCCATCTAGGCACCTGCCCCTACGGCATTGCCACCCAGGACGAGAACTTGAGATGCCGTCTAAATGTAGAAAAATCCGCTCAAAATATTGCCAACTTCATAACCGCAGCCTCTGAGGAGATAAAATCCATAGCCCGGATATGCGGGAAAAACAACATTCACAGCTTGGATAAGAGTGATCTCAGGTCTTTAAACCCTGAGCTATCCCGGATAACCGGAGTAGAGCTGGCATAGGAGGGAAAGTATGAATCCATTAACAAGCTCGATTTTAGGATTGTTATTTTTAGGGACAGGATTAGCTGCGGCATTGATCATGCTGGATCTAAAAGGCCGGCAAAAAGATCGCATAAACAGCCGGAAATGGGTGATCTATCACCGTGTTTTGGGATATCTATTTTTTGCGACATATCTTTTTATGCTCGCTGTGATGATCATACGTATCAGCCGGTATCAAGAGGAGCTGGCTCCCCGCTTGATCTTCCATCTTGTTTTAGCATTGATCATTTTCCCCCTGGCCGGGCTTAAAATTCTAGTAGCCCGCCGTTTGAAATTATTCACTTCTCGCCTCATTTTTTTAGGCTCATCCATCTTCATCCTGGCTTTTGTTTTTATTGTGATAACAGCTGGGTATTATTTCCTCTATTCATCTCATGTCACTTACGTTTCTATCTCAGAACTGGACACCAATGTCATGGATGAAAATATCGGCCGCCACCTGGTGATTTCCAAATGCAGCAAATGTCATACTCTGGAAAGGATTTTTCGTTCCTTTAAAACCCAAGAGAGTTGGACCGAGACTATCAACCGCATGGCAAAGATTGATGCGCCCAACATCCGTGATTATGATGTCAAGCAGATCATCAATTTTCTCCTCATGCAACAGGACAATCGCAGAAATACCCCAGAGAGCTTGGGTACAGAAATCGGAAAATCATTATTAGAGCAGAAGTGCAGTGTATGTCATAACCTGGAACGCATATATAAATCGAGCAAAGGTGAACTTGAGTGGCAATCTACCCTGGAAAAGATGGTTAAAATGAGTGGGAGCCCTGATTATCTCAGTGAAACCGAGAAAAAGGAAATCATCATATTCCTTCTTTCCCAAAAAATAGAATAACCGGATAAAATTTCAGACAAAATCTTTGGGGTGAACATTCCCCCAGATATAAATCAAGTTTTTACCCAGTCACACATCCTATCAATCGCTTTAATCACCTTTCCACAGTATGTTTTTAGAAATTCTTCACTTATAGGCTGGCTCTCAGGAATGGAGGCCACAGCATCCAAGGCAGCCTTCCCATTAAAGTCGACATAGGCGATGCGGGCTGCCAGTTCTTCCGGCTTTCGGCCAAACTCTATGCCGGGAATGACCGCAACACCGGTATCCTCAAGCAAGCGCGAGCACATATCCACACTGTTATGAATGTTCCTCCTCTGCAGTTTCTCGCGAAAAGGCGAGAAGTCAGGAAAAATATAGAAACCCCCATGGGGATACCTTATTTTTACCCCTGTTTCATCAAGCTTCCGGGAAATAGTGCTCCCCAAGGCCTTTACAATCCGGCGAGACTTTTTCAAGTACTCATCAATTTCGGGCCCCTCTTGGAAAGCCCGGACTGCAGCATACTGGATAGGGGCACTGGTAGAGGTGAAGGTCTCGGTACCCACAGCAGCCATGGCGTTAAGCAGCCATCTCAGGGACTTGGGAAAAACGAATACACCCAACCGCCAACCGCCGGCACCACACCATTTACTCAATCCGCCACTGAAGATAGTGCCTTCAGGATAGAAAGGAACAATGGATTCATGTTTTCCCTCATGGTGGATTTTTCCGTAGATCTCATCTGAGAGCAGGATCACCCGGTTCTTATCAGCCACTTCAGCCAGCGCTTTAAGACGACCCTTTGACATGGAAGTACCGGTAGGATTGAGAGGGTAATTCAAGATCAGGAGCCGCGGCCGGTTTTTATCCATATTACAAAGTTTCTCTAATTCCTCGGCAGTAAAATGCCAATCATTTTCAAAAGCTGTGGGCATTAAATTAATGTGACGACCAATGATTTTAGCCTGGGGAGCATAGGAAACCCAACTGGGAGTAGGAATAACCAGATCCCCAAAGTAAGTCAATTGCAGCAAGAACATCAACTCTTTAGATCCAGGCCCAATAAGAACATCCGCTGGTTCAGCATCGATACCGAAGGTCCTGCGGTGGTGTTCGGCTACAGCCTCTTGAAGGTCCCGTAATCCTTTAACAGGAAGGTAGTCCTTTTGATAAGCATTCTCCTGCAAGGCCAGTACCACCGGCTCTGGGACAGGAAACGGAGATTGGCCTAAACCCAACTTAAAAATTTCTCTACCTTGACGCTTAAGCTCATTGGAGAGGTCATTAATGGCAACCGTTGCTGATGGTTTTAGTCCACTTACGTTGGGATTTAAATGAATATCGAGAAAATGTTCTTTGTGTTTGTCCATGTTTGCGCCTCAGATTAGAGATCTAAACTGGCTGGTTCGTAAAACTCTTTGGGATTCTTGCAGGCGGGGCATTTTGGCGGGGGCTCGGTGCCTTCGACTGTGTAACCGCAAACGCTGCATTTCCACTTGATGGGCTGTTCCCTCTTGAAGACCGTGCCGTTCTTTACCATATCTAACAGTCTTTTATAGCGCTCCCTGTGTTTTTCTTCGATCTTTCCGATCATCTTGAATAAGATGGTGGCTTCTTGATTCCCTTCTTCTTCAGCTTCTTTAGCAAAGGTTGGATACATCTCAACTGTTTCGTAATGCTCTCCACTGATGGCTGCTTCCAAGTTCTCTGCGGTGGTGCCGACGCCCTTTAAAAACTTGAAATGTTCACATGCATGCTCCATTTCATTCGCTGCTGTCTCTTCGAAGATCTTGGCAATATAGTAGTAGCCTTCCTTCTTTGCAACTTCTGCAAAATAGGTATACTTGTTCCTTGCTTGGGACTCACCCGCAAAAGCTGACTTGATGTTTTCTTCTGTTTTACCCATTGTTTAACTCCTTTTTTTTGAATTATCTATCCACCTGGATTTTTCATAAAACCAGGTCTGCTAAAATGCAAGTACGGTCTGAATCATAAAGTATCACCATGATCAGAAATAATATAGGTCTGGGTGCATAACAGTTCGTAGTCTCCGGAATCCGTCCGCCGCAGGGTTTTCACATACTCGATGCCGCCCGATTCTTTTTTTTCAAATTTCAGCTCATAATGCTTGATGTTTTCCGGTGCACAGATCGATCCCTGCAGAGTGTTTGCTTGGATGGCGATTCTGAAGCAGAAGGGATGTCCCAGAGAATTTTTCAACCTGAGATCCTTGTAGCCATAAGCGATCGTTGCATCCGTCCCAAGAGGAGTATACCGGGTTTCATCGGTATAAAGATCGACCGAGTGAGGGTATCTTTCCTCTATTTCCAATCCGGCGGTCAAGGCCAGGTGGTAGAGCAGTCCGGAAAGCTGGCAGAGTCCTCCTCCCACCTCAAAGTCCAGTTTGCCTTGGATAATGTTGATGCCGACTTTATAGCCGCCTTTGGTTGAAGGATTTCCCACCAGGTGCCAGAGCGAAAAGATTTCGCCGGGATAAATGGCGATATCCATGAATGTATTGATTGCCAGCATGAGGTTGTGTTTTTTATTATCGGCCCATTTACTCACATTGATAGGTTGGGTGATGGATATTCGTTGACTATAGTTTTTGCCGGTATTGGTGCGCTCAGCTGTGCTCTGGAAGAATTTGAACCTGGTGCCGGTAAGGATGTCTCTGCTCCAAGTAAAGAACAGACGCAGCCGCAGTTTAAGGAATCCGGGAATGAGTTTGCTTATTATCTGCCTCATATTACTTTGTTGTGGTCCAAGTTATCTTAGGGAATCATAGAATGGTTGTCAATTATACCGGCAATATATTTGACAATGATGAAAAGACTTGCAATAGTATTGAAAAAAAAGGAAAAAAAAGATGCCTAAAACCCAACAATACCTAGATTCGAGAATAGTGGATAAAATCAATCAGTATATAGCAGCAAACTCAGAGAGGGCAGTACCTGTCACTTCGTATTTGCATCCCGCCGAGCTTGGCAAAAAGCTTAACCTGAAAATTCCGGATGCAGGTTGCTCTCAAGAAGAGCTGTATCGTTTTATTGATCTTTATCTGAAATATGCGGTGCGGACCGGTCACTCACAGTTTTTCAACCAGCTCTGGTCTGGATTTACTCTCCCTGGATTTTTGGGTGATCTTTTCACCAGTTTGACTAATACCTCTATGTATACCTATGAAGTGGCTCCAGTAGCGACTCTTTTGGAAAAAACTCTGATTCAGAAAATGGGCTTGCTGGCCGGATTTTCCGATCCGGAGGGAATTTTTATGACCGGAGGCAGTAATGGCAACCTCCTAGCTATGATGATCGCCCGCAACATTACTCTACCAAGGATAAAACATCAGGGATATGAAGAGGGCTCCAACCTGGTGGTTTTTGTTTCCGACCAATCACATTATTCTTTTGAAAAAGCAGCCAACATTCTGGGTATAGGATCTTCCCAGGTGATCAAAGTCAAAAGTGATAATCGAGGGAGCTTGATCCCGGAAGAACTCAAACTTAAAATCGAGCAGAGTTTAGCAGCCGGGAAAAGGCCTTTTTTTGTAGCCGCCACCGCCGGCACCACGGTTTTGGGTGCGTTTGATCCCTGTGATCGCATCGCCGCTATTGCCCATAAGTATAATCTCTGGTTTCATGTCGATGGTTCCCTGGGAGGTACGGTTCTGTTAAGTCCCCAACACCTAAATCTTCTCAAGGGCATAGAGATGGCGGATTCTTTTGTCTGGAATCCACACAAACTCATGGGGCTGCCTTTAACCTGCTCGGTAATATTACTCAAAGAGAAAGGGCATCTGTTCCGTACCAATTCCACATCCGGGACCGAATATATTTTTCATGAGGATGAATCCGGGGCATGTGATCTGGGGCCGTTTTCTTTGCAGTGCGGCCGGAGAGTGGATGTTTTGAAACTTTGGCTGTCCTGGATGTTTTATGGGAACCAAGGTTACGCCGATCGGATCGACCGCTTTTTTGAACTGGCTGCTTATATGGAGGAGATAGTTCAGCAACACTCCCGTCTTGAGCTCATGGCGCCTAGAACTTCGGTTAATATCTGTTTTCGCTATTTACCTAAAACCCATCGGAATATCAATGATTTCAATTTAAGGCTGCGTCAGAAACTGGCCGGTGCAGGGATTTGTCTAGTTAATTATTCTTATCTAGGAAAAAATTTGGTGCTGCGGCCTGTCATTGCCAATCATGAATTAACCCGGTCGGACATTGACTTGTTTTTTAATAACCTGCATGCAACAGCAGAGGATCTCCTATAGGCAGCTCAATGTTTTTTTCACTAAGCTTAAGTATTTTCGTAGGATTAGTGCATTATTTCAGTCGTTTTTTCAAACCAAAAGAAGGGGAAAATTATTACCGGATCTTTTCTTTTTCGGCCGGCATTTCTATTTCCTATCTGTTTCTTGATCTTTTTCCCCATACCTATTCTTCCGCTGAAGTACTTAAAAACTGAGTTTTTGTTTTCCGGGCTGATCGGACTGCTGAAAGCAGTTATCCTTTAGCCCTATTAAAGTTAAGGAGAGGTTTAAATGAAAAAGTGGAAATGTACAGTTTGCGGTTACATCTATGATGAAGCCCAGGAAGATATGCCTTTTGCCTCTCTGCCGGAGGATTGGACTTGTCCCCGCTGCGGAGCCCCGCTTTCTGCCTTTCAGAGTGAGACCGGTGAGGAAAAGCGGAGTGAGGCCGACATCACCGTAGCTGATAAGATTGTCGAACAACTCGCAGCTTATGGAGTCAAAAGGATTTATGGGATCCCGGGAAATTCCAATTTGCCCCTGACGGATGCCATCCGGCGTCATCCTGATATAGATCTGGTGCTTACTCGGCACGAACAGGCTGCCTCCTATATGGCGTCTGCGCATGCTAAGCTGACCGGCCGGATCGGAGTATGCATGTCCATTGCCGGGCCCGGTGCGACTAATCTGATTACAGGGGTAGTGGATGCGGCCACGGACCGTGCTCCGGTCTTGGTTCTTATGGGTCAAGTACCGGAAATATTCTTAGGCAGCGAATCACTGCAGGAGATTGCAGAAGTCGATATTTTTAAGAATTTTTGTCACTATGCGGAAATGATAACAAATCCGGGACATGCCCTAAAGATTGTTAATATGGCTATAAAAAAAGCCTATTATTTCTCCGGTCCATCCGCCCTGAGCCTGCCGACCGATGTGCTGGCAAAACCTTTGAGCGAGAAAACCTGGAAACCGCAGGAACATCTTTTCGATTCTGACCTTATTCCCGGAGACTCTTTAGAACATGCTGTCTCTGTGATTGCAAAAAGCAAACGGCCGCTTTTGTTTGCCGGCTGGGGGGCTCGTAATAGTGGAACTGATCTGCTCGATCTGGCAGAACATATTGGAGCACCTGTCGCTACTACTTCACGTGCAAAAGGAGTGATTCCGGAATCCCATAACCTGTCATTGGGTGTGCTGGGCTCGATCGGTAACAGATTCGCTCCCAGGATCGTGGGCCAGTCAGGTCTTATAATTATCCTGGGAAGTGGCTTCAGACAGAGAAATCTCGTGCCGGACATAGCTGTTCTTCAGATCGATATAGATGCAACCAGGGTGGGGAAGACTTTTCCGGTTAAAGCCGGTATTGTGGGGGATGTAGGCAGAGTCATACCTTTATTGCGAAAAAAACTCGCCGCCCGAGAAATGGACCCTGAATTCAGAAAGTTGATCGATGAGGCCCAAAATGAATACCGGCGAATTTTGGAGGAAGACGGCCGAATCCGGCAGAAACCCATCTATCCCGGGGCAGTGATCCAAGCTTTAAAGCGGCAAGTCCCTCAGGATGCTATTATTTGCTCCGATGTCGGGGATCACATTTACTGGTTTTACAAACGTTTCATATGTGAGGGGCAGAAGACACTCTTGTGTGCGAATATGGCAGGAATGGGATTTGCCGTGCCAGCCGCAATTGCTTGCCAGTTGGAAGAACCGGAGCGCAGGGTGATTGCAATCGTTGGTGATGGGGGATTCGGCATGACTGGTATGGAATTCACGACAGCGGTTAAAAATAACCTCCCTTTAACCATTTTGGTGTTTAATGATGGCAAATTAAAAAATATAAAAAAAGAACAACTGGAATACGGCTATCCAGAATACCGGGTTCAATTTCCCAATCCAGATTTTGCCGCCATGGCTTCCTCTGCTGGGGGATTAGGAATCCGCGTGACCGAATCGGACGAATTGGATGAAGCGATCAGCCAGGCCCTTATATCGCCTTTACCTGCCCTGGTGGAAGTTTTGGTGGATCCGGACCTGTTTGCTGCAGCGGTGCGTGGAATTTGATCTAAAATAAGGAGGATGACATGGATTATTTTACTCTTAAAACTATTATTGCGGTGGTTTTTATATTAGCCGGTTTGACGGCATTTGTTTCCATGCTGATTTTGATGGGGAAACAGGAGAAAAAAATCAGTCCTCAAAGCTTAAGAATGGTCCATAAAACGGCCGGAGTGGTCTTCTTCCTGCTGGCCCTGGTTTTAGTTTTTTTCGGTTTCAGATATTGGGCAAAAGCCGGAGACCTGGTTTCTGTCCGGGCAGCATTACACGCGGTTCTAGCATTAGGACTTCTGGTTGTTTTAGTGATAAAAATTTCAATTGCCCGATTTTATAAACAGCTGCTAAAGTATGCTCCGGCCCTGGGGATAGTGCTCTTTTCTTTCGCATTTGTGGTTTTCTGTACCTCGGCTGGCTTTTTTATAGCGCGATCGATAATGGGAGCATCGCTGGAAAAGAATATCGAACAGCCGGTTGTGGCAGCAGTTCGGGGAAACATAGATGCCGGTCAATCTCTGTTTCAAAAAAAATGCAGTTCCTGTCATTTTTCGGATAAAAAGGAGAAAAAATTCGGCCCCGGATTGGCCGGATTATTGCGTGAATCCACCCTGCCTTCAAGCGGAAAATCCGCCACCCGGAAGAATATAATCGGACATCTGCAGCAGCCACTAAAAGCCATGCCCGCTTTTCCGGATTTTTCAGATAAAGAGCTCGCAGACCTGCTGGCCTTTCTGGAAACACTGTGAGCGAACGGTCAAGGATTATTTAATATCGTGAATCGTGATATAGTCATTGTCGGCTTTTACAGCGTGACATCCGATACAACCCTGAACTTTTCCATAAGGACCTGCTTTGCCGGTGAGGCTGTATTTAACCCAGTACCAATCACCGGCTGAAGGATTATAATCTTTGATTTTATACATGACTGTGATCGCAGTGAATTTTTTATCCTGGTTATAATTTTCCTTAACTTCGATCGATCCATAGGGCACCGGGACAGCAGTGGCATTAAGCAGAATTTCATTGACATATACTTTATGGAAAGGGCCGTGGGGAGCATTTCCAGGCTGCATTCCAGCATGGTCTTTCCAAAAGCTCCAATCCTTATATGGGGATTCCTGAGTAATATAATCCCACAGCTTCTGCGTATCCGGTCCAGGCATATCCGCCCTGGGGCTGAAACCTAAGAAAATTATTATAATAACTAAACAAAAAGTTAAAATTGCCGCCTTTTTCATCTCATCCTCCTGATTTTTTCTTTCATTATAGACACAATGCAGAAAAATATCAATATCTATCGGAATAGTAATATCAACAGCGGGTTATCATGGGCTTGAATTTAGAGAGAGGGGCGGTTATGATGAGCATTTAGCCTGGATTATTCACGAGGCGAGGTTGCTGCAGATGCGAGGCACAGGGTACGCAGCTGTGGTCTTTCACCGCAAGCGCCCTGTAACGAAGCAGATGCGGTAACATTCGGCTCGCCTGTGGTAAAGAAATGGCGAATAAAATTAAAAATAAAAACAAGAAAAAAGTTTCGATAATCATTCTTGAAAAAATCTTGCATATCGTTGAAAAGAAAATAATAATAATAACATCGCCATTTTTTTATGAATAGGTCAGGTTAGATATGGCCCTAGGAAATAGAATCTCCGTATTTTTTCACTTCGTGTTGAGTATCTTTTTATGTACTATGATGATCGAGGCCCGGCCTGCCCGGTTTGACTCTACTGCTCTACTTATTTCTCCCACATCAATTATTCAAGGTGAAAAATTCCGGGTTCTTCTGGTCTTAGGGCAATCCCAAAAAAATATCGCTCTGGACATTTTTGGGCTGGAAGGCCGACTTCACGCCGGGAATAAACGGCAGGGGGGCGGGGGACCATTCTGGTGGTATGCGGAGTTTACGGCAGGACCAGCCGGGGACTATAAGATTTTATATCAAGTGGGCGAAACTTCGCCCGAAGAATATTTGTTTCCCGTGGAGCAAGTAAAAAAATTGAGAGCAAAAACCGCTTACATCTGGCAAACGGAAAGAGATTGGACCCAGGAGACAGAGTATCTTTATTCCGCCTGGATTCAAATGCTGTTTCAAGCGAAGCAAGAGGGAGGGCTCTGGGATTATTTACATGATATTACCCGCGACCCAAGCCGGAATTTCCTGATTGATCATTTGGGTTTGGACGAAGACCAATCCTATTATTTAGGCGGTCTGCGGATGGTGCCGGACTGTGCTGACAATCCTTTTTTTCTCAGGGCGTATTTTGCCTGGAAACTCGGTCTACCCTACGGCAATTTTAAATGCGATAGGGGCAAGCAGGATAGAGCGCCGCTCTGCCGGCAATGGTTCTCCAATCACAGCCAACGTAAACCGGGAACGAGTGATGTTAAGGCTTTTCAATATTTTCTCATTTCGATTATGGACAGCATCCATTCCGGCAGTGCCCGGACCGCGCTGACCGCTGAAGCGTCCGATCTCTATCCGGTACCATTAACCCGCGATTCACTAAGGCCCGGAACTGTTTTCGCCGATCCATACGGCCATACCTTAACCCTGGTCAACTGGTTTCCCCAACAGGGAAACAATCCCGGCCGGCTGCTGGCGGTCGATGCCCAACCGGATGGAACAATCGGTCTGAAACGGTTCTGGCAGGGAAGTTTCTTTTTTAACACTTCGGCTGTGATCGGGGGGCCGGGTTTTAAAAGATTCCGCCCGATAATACGGGAAAACGGGCGTCTCAGGATTATTAATAACCGGGAGATAAACACTCTAAAAGATTATAAAGATTTCTCCACCCAGCAGGAAGGGATGAATCCGCAATTGTTTTATGATCGGATGGATCGACTGATCAACCCAAATCCATTAAAACCGGAGAAGATCTACCAGAACCTGCATGAAGCCATTCAAGAACTGTTGAATGCCCGAGTACGGGCGGTAAATAGAGGTGAAGAATACATGCGATCCACAGGCTATAAAGTGGTTCCAATGCCGTCAGGGGCAGGTATTTTTCAAACAACCGGAATCTGGGAAGATTTTTCCACTCCCTCCCGCGATCTGCGGCTGCTTATATCGCTCGATGTCTTGCTTGATTTTCCTCACCGGATATTACGCAATCCAAAAGCCTTTGCGATTCCGGAAAATAAAACACCGCTACAGATTCAGCAGGAACTGCTGGACCTGCACGTAGAATGGAGCCGGGAATTCAGTATTTCTTATATCAGATCGGACGGCACTGCGCATAAGTTAACGCTGGCTGAGGTTATCCTGCGTCAGAAAGCTCTAGAGATGGCCTATAATCCTAATGATTGTGTCGAGATCCGCTGGGGCACACCGGAAGGAAGTGCGGAGTTCAGCTCATGCAGGCGGCATACACCGATCGAGCAGCGGGAAAAGATGGAGCAGTACCGGCACTGGTTTCGTACTCGCACTTTTCCCCGCAGATGATCAGCTGGGAATCTCAGGCTTATGAAGATATGAATCCAGAGTTAAGGCTCGGGGACTGCCTCTTGGAAGAGGAGCTCGAATGTTCTGGCCGAAAGGGCAAAATCATGCTTGTTTGCTCTTTCAAGTAATTATGAGCCTTAATTCAGGAGGCTTAAGGCCAGGTCTACTGCCTGGGCTGCGTCCGGAGCATAGCCGTCCGCTTTTATCTCTTCTGCAAAAACTGAGGTTACAGGCGCACCGCCTACCATTACCTTGACCTTCTTTTTAAGACCGGTCTTTTCCAGCTCATCGATTAAAACTTTCATAAAAGTCATAGTAGTAGTTAGGAGGGCTGACATTCCTACAATATCGGCATTTTCTTTTTTAATCGATTCCATAAATTTTTCCAGGGGAACATCAGCTCCCAAGTCTATTACCTCAAAACCGGCTCCCTCAAGCAGCATGGCTACTATACTTTTTCCGATATCGTGAAGGTCGCCATTTACAGTGCCCATAACTACTTTACCCTTGGATTGGACATTTGCCTGGGCGAGAAGAGGCTTTATAACCACCATCCCGGCTTTCATCGCCTTGGCGGAAACCAAGACTTCTGGGATAAAAACTTCATTGTTTTTGAATTTCTCGCTGACAACATTCATTCCGGCAACCAGGCCCTGATTTAAAATATCTTCCGCTGAAACGTTTTGAGAAAGGACCTGCTCGGTAAGTTTTTTAACTTTGTCTGCATCTCCATTCTCAATACTGACGGCGATTTCATCTAATAAATTCATTAATATCTCCCTTTAAAAATATCAATTGGTATTCAACCTATATGGGAATTAGATATTTAATATGAAAAACCCAAACTAGTAAAGCTTTTACTATTTCTTTTCCTTTACCTTTTTTATAATATCACTTCTGCCATCCGTAAAACAGGCCTTGATCGCATATTCTTTTGCTTTATCATCAAAGACGAACTCAACCCGCACATCGGCCCAGCCATCAAGAATAAAATAAGTCTCACTTAGAGGAATCATCTTAAATTTTTGAGGCCCCGCCTTAAAAAACAGGTGCACTCCCTCCAAAGTAACAATACCCCGTGTATACTGCCCTACATATTTTTTTAAAATTTCCTCTTGAACCTTTTGGGGTTCCAACTTTGCTTTGATACCGTCCAAGGCCCACTGCAGTCGCTGTTTTTTTCCCTCGTCTTCGGTCTTTTCTATTAGTTTTTCAAGCGCAGTGTAATGGGCTTTGTCCAGGGCATTATTCCTCGGAACAGAAATATGCGGCACAATACCTTTACCTTCCCAGTTTGTTTTAGTGATGGGATTGATGGCTCTTCCGCTCGGAACCCAGACGAGAAAATCATCATTCACAATCCGGCTTCCGCCAGGATGGGCTCCTCCCCCGGTTGTTTCACCAACAATAGTGGCCCTCTTAAGGTTTTTTAGGTTATAGGTGAATTCTTCGGCAGCAGAGAATGTACGGGAACTTGTCAGGATGTACAGATCAGTATCATACATCTTTTTTCCGGGCACATACCGAAGAGTCCAAAACTGCTTTATGTTATCGTCCCCGCGCCATTCAAAACTGTTCAAATACGTATATTCCTCGAGAAAATAGCTGCTTATTATCTGGATCGTAAAGGGACTGCCGCCGCCGTTATCGCGAAGGTCGATGATGACCGCATTGGAATTAGCTAAAAAATTCATGGCTGCTATGATTGTCTCGGCTGCTTGATCTAAGCCGGAAAAGCCTGTCAGGTCGAGATACCCGATGTTACCTTCCATGATCTCCAGTCTCCGAAATCCAAAATTTCGCTGACGCCCCCGTTCGATTTGGGCCTTTCGCTCCTTTTCCCTCTCTTCTTTGCTTTTGCTGTTGCCGGCCCTTATCCTTTTAACGGCTTCGGGGTCGTAAGTGACTCGGATGTGTTTGTCCTTGCTTATTTTGCGTAAGTCATTTGTGAGAGCCTGGGAAAATGTTTCCTTATTAATAATTTTGTCATATTTTCCTTCTTTTAGCTGTGTATTCAGATTATCTTCCATTTTTTTTGCTGTCTCTGGGAAAATGTAATTGCTCGTAAGCAACTTACCAACCCGTTTGACGACTTCAGATTTTAGTTTAGCTGTGAAAGTAATGTCCTCTTCTGCTTTATTTCCTTGAGAAAAAGCCGGCAGGCTCCCTAGCGTGAAAAAGAGCATAAAAAGCAGAATAATCATACCCAGTTTTTTTGCCTTAATTATAGACATTGCAGTACTCCTTTATGTTATATATACGTAATTTAATACATTATATCTTACATATTAGTTGCATGTAATAGTTTTATCAAATTTCCTCCCTCATAAAGGATTCATCAGAGTGGGAAGTGGGTGATAAAGGAGTTGGCTTAGGCTCAGATCCAACCAAGCTCGCTAAACTGTGGAAAGCCCGAATGAGATATTCCCCAGGAGGCAAAAAGAATAAGGCTCAAGAAAAAGGTTCCTAGAAAAAAGAGAGAAAGAACGGTGCCTTTTTCATCCTGTGGTTTTCCCTTTTAGCTGGGCCAACTATAACATTTTGCTTTGCTTAATGTCAAACAGAAGTCCTCTTTTCCATTTTTGTCCGGCTGAGATCTTGGCCAGGACACTTTTTAAAAACCATGACCCATCAACATTTTTTAACCTGGAAATGACAATTGTCAAGAAATTGCATAAACAAACCCATGAACCTCCCTTGTAATTTTTGACCGCATAAGATATAAGTATTGGCTGTTAATTACAATTACTACAAGAAATAATTTATGATGAGAAAAGAAAAAGCGTCTCCAAAATTCGACTTTCAAAAATCCTTAAAGGAAGTCACTCCCTACCCAATTCTTAATTACATCCGTGTGGAGAGGCACTTCACCCGCCCCTTAGCTTCCTTCATCGCTCGTGCCGTGTACAATACATCCATCACGCCAAACCAGCTGACCTATTTTGCATTTTTTTTGGGAATCTGCAGTGGGATTTCATTCTTGATGGGAGAATATGTTTTTTTTGTAACAGGAGGAATTCTGACTCAGTTATCCTCTATTTTTGATTGTGCCGACGGAATGCTGGCAAGATCAAAAAACTTATGCAGCGAATACGGAGCCATCCTAGACATTTTTTTGGACCGCATTGCGGATTTTTTTATCTACGGTGGGATGGTTATTGGATACTACCAGCATTCAGAGAACTTGACTATTTTCCTTATCGGCATATTCGGCCTTGCGCTCTACTTTCTGCAAACGACTCTGTACTACCTGATGATCATGTACAAATCAAAAAAGACAGGCTTAGCCGCTGAAGCCAGGGGTTTGGTGATTTTCGGACTTCTTGTTTTCTCCATTCTGAACCGGCTAGATTTATTTATTTATATTCTGTCATTCTTGATGATCTGCAGTGTTGTACTGAAATTGATAAATTTCATCCGTTGGGGCAGGAATCAACCCCGAACGACAATATCTTGAAACCTTCCTTTTTTCAGGATAGGAATTAACCCTATCCCAGCCAAGAGCAGTCCTAATATTCTTCTCATGAGAACCATGGCCACCCCAAAATCGATTTTAATGCCAATTAATGTGACAAGAGAAATATACGTTATCTCATAAATCCCGATGCCTGCAGGAATAGCCGGCATAATAAAACTGAAGGTTCCCAGAGTGACGATTAAAAAGCAGTCCAAATAGGTGATATTATCGGCACCAACAAAAAGAAATGTTAAATATATTTCAAAAGTCCATAACAGAACGAGGATCACATACAATACAAACACCCAAAAAAAAGTGCTTTTGTGATGAGAATAGAAGTCAGAAATATAAGCGTCTGTTTTTTTGATTTTATCTCTATTCTTTTCCAGATATTTGAACTTAATTTTCACTTTTTTTAATGTATCAACCAGCCAAATAAAAAAACTCTCCCTTTGTTTATTGAATAAGAAGATGGCAATAAAACACACAAAAACCGCCAATAAAATGAAGACAGCTTTCTGAGTATCCGGCATGGCAATCTTAATTATCGCTAGCACCACACCGACAACGACCAATAAAATCGTCGCAAGCAATTCAATCGTTTTATCCACAGTGACAGAAGCAAGAACCTTTTTTTTGTTCGTCTTTTCAACCATCAAAGCTCTGGCAGCTTCCCCACCTATCTTGGCAGCGGGAGTCAGATAGCTAACAGCATGTCCTGCAAGCCTTGCCCAAAAGAGATGCCAAAACGGGGGTGTGCTCTCAAACTTGATAAAAACCCTTCTCCAGTTTACAGTTCGAAGAAACCAATACACAAGACGCATGACAATCAATATCCCCAATTTTTCCCAAGAGAGTTTCTTCAGGTTCTGCCATATATACAGAGGGCCGACTTTTATAAAAATGTAAACGGACAGAGCGAGACAGACAAAAGCAAGTATTCTTATGATCTTTTGCTGCATTTCGCTTTCCGATAGAATTGAGGCACTCTAAGTTGAGTCTGGGATTGTGTTCTCAATGTCCCTTGAAATTATTTATCATATAAGCATAAAAATCAATAGAAGAGGATATTTTAGGCTATGTGATTGACTAGTAAAATCATTTATAGTATTAATAGAAATTCTTGTTTTTTTGAATTGATTGGATGGAATGAACAGAAATGAAGCAATGGACCCAAATCCTCTTTATTGCATCTTCCCTACTATTCTCGATTACGAATCTACCCATCAATGCCAGAGCAGAACAATATACTAGCAGTTTGATCCCTCCCAAGCTAAATTTTCATCTGTCCCTCCAACAAAATGAGCCTTTATTCTGCAGCATATTCAATCTGGACTCGATGTCCCAAGAGGATGCCAAACCATCCCCGGAACAAAAACCCAAAAAACATTTAGGACGCGCCATGCTGGAATGTTTAGCGCTATTCGGCTACTCCCAAACAAAATACTGGGCAACCTATGGTACTTGGATCGAAGATTGGCATTATGAGTTAACCTGGGAAGATCAAAAAAAAAGATTTTTCAGCCTTGAAGCCTGGAAATTCGATTCCAACTGCTTTGGGCTCAACTGGAGTCATGCTCTTGCAGGTGCTCTTTACTACAATTTTGCACGAACCAATAACCTGAATAGGCTGGAATCTCTATTATTCAATATAGGCGGATCGTTTTACTGGGAATACCTCGTGGAATGGCGTAATGTCCTCTCGATCGGCGACAATATATTCACTGGCGTTGGCGGAGTCTCCATCGGCGAAAGTTGGTACCAGTTAGGAAAATACTTCAGCAATCAAACTGAATTGGGCAATCGCATTCTCAGTTTCCTAAATCCCATCCTTAAATTTAATCACTGGCTCGATCGAAAGGAAAGGGCGAGTTGGCCACGGAAGCCTGAACCTGGTTGGAACAAATTCGACTTTTTCTTGGGGAGCCGCGTCTCTCGTAATGCAACCAAAGCCAACAATTTAAGATACATTCATGGAGGGATTCATACCCAAATTATTCATATTCCAGAATTTGGGAAACCTGGACAAATAAGTCAAAAAAAAAGCGATACTCTTTTCAGCGAACTGTATTTCGACTTCTCTGAAGGAGACACTGGAATGGAGGAAATCAACCTCTTTTCTCGTACAGTCTTTTTTGGCTATTTCAAGCAAAACATCGATCAACAACAGAGGGGATATGCCTATTATTTTGGGTTGGGATCTGCATTCACCTACTCCAGAAAGCGCAGCATCACTTTCTACGACGGGTGTGAAGTGAAGGTAAAAAGAGGACACGATCTGCGTCTCGAAGAACCGAGAGAGTTCACGGATAAATTTTCGGTCATTCATCTCGCCGGGCCCATGTTCGATCTAACTTCGATTTTTTCAAAGTATAGACTGCGGCTGGTACTTGATGCTTATTTAGACTTCGCCCTGATCAATGCCTTTGCTTTGAACAAATATTCCGAAGGGCGTGATATATCGGGAATAAAAACAAATCTTTTGTATTATGGATACTATTACGGGCTCGGAACTACCCTCAGTTCGGATTTAAACATTAACTTTCATAATCTGGAGTTCAGAGGATTGTTGAAATATCACTCATGGGGTTCCATAGAAGGGAGGGATCGATTCCAGAATGAATTGACCGATGATTTCCACGTCAAAGATGCCCGATTGCAGTACCAACTTGACCTAGGGTATTGGATTTCTGGAACTCAGATAGGACTGTTTAGCACTTACGAAAGTATTCAAAGGAAAGGAAACATCAAAACTATCAATCACAAAGAAACGGAAACACGCCTTTTTTTTGGATTCAAATTCAAATTTTAAGTTCTCACCAATTCTTCCCTTTTTTTCTTCCTAACAGAGGTGGAAACACCTTTGGTATAGGGCAAGTATATGATCTCCACACCGACTCGGGAAAGTTTTTCCTCATACTCTTTGAATCGCTCTGTATCAAACCAATCATCACCGATAAACATCACATCGAATTTTAGTTTTTCCCATATAACATACTTATCCAGGTTATCCTGTGGAATGGCGAGATCAACACATTTGATGTTTTTTACGATTTCTATTCGTTCCCAAAACGGGACAACCGCTTCTGTGTTCTTATAGCTCACTAATTCATCGGTCGTGACGCCCACGATCAACCTGTCACAGAGAGATTTGGCTCGGTTTAAAATATTCAAATGCCCAACGTGAAACATATCAAAAACACCGCTTGTGTATCCTAGAATTTGTTCTTTCCTGCTGACTTTTTTGTGTTTAGCGCTTTGTGTCATCTTCTCTCGCCCCTTTATATCAAATCAAAACTTCTTGTTCAAACGAATTATTGCAAAAAATGGTCTTTTCCCCAACTTTTATCCTTTCCTCAGCTGTCAAATAAAGCCTGAATAATTCATAATATAAGTGGAAATTTGACAAAAACGTAAATAAAACAATATTTTATAAATCTATAATATTTAACATCTTGAAATAAATTATAATTTAAAGGAAAATTGTGTTAATATTTTATTTATGAAAATAAAAATAATTGCGATTCTCTTATTTATATTAATTTTGGTTTCAGTCGTTCAAGCCGGGGATCTGGAATTCCAGTTATCATATGGTAGATGGACTATGTCCCCTTTTGTCAGTTACGTTGAAAGAGAGACGGAAAATTTGATAAAAACTGAATTGATCCGGTTATTGGATCCTTTTCTTCCGCGAGATATGTATTCAACTTTTCAATCAGTAGATCTATCTTCTTCCGGAGAAATTCTTGCTTTCAGTCTCTGGTATAACTTTGGCAAAGGCAGTTTTTCTCTGGGTTTAAAAGGAGAATATTTTGACTTTATACTTCCTTACTCAATTTATTCTGAACAGTCCGTTAATATATTCGATTATCAACTAACCAGAATGGAAACGAATGGTCAGGGTGAAGTCCGTCTCAACTCTGTAATTTTATCCCTTCTGTCCAGATGGGAGATTTTCTCTCAGTCAAAATTCAGGTTTTATTTGTTCGGGGGTTTGACTCTGCTTCCTTACAATGGAGAAATCTCTCTGGAACAGACAACCTTGCTTCAAACTCCTGTAGGAGACATTTCTTACGACGGAATTTATAGTGAAACCATTAACACTATTCGAGGATGGGATGACAGTATCCCCTCTTATCTGCTCTCTCCTACATTCGGGATTTCTCTCAAGTACAATCTAGGCAGAAGATTGGGTATTATTGCGGATCTGTATATTTCTCAGGGAACCTTTTTAGCAGCCGGGCTATCTTTTACGCTTTAAAACTTAACTCCCAATACCAAGGTTAAAAGATTTGTTCGCACCCAATCAGTATCGCCAACACTTCCAGATGTTGCTGCATCATTTTTGAACAGATTGGCCATTCCCATATGATAGCGGCCTTCAACAAAAAACGGCATGGGGCCACTCACAAGTTCAAAACCTGCTCCAAAAACCAGCCCATAATCAATCTTATTCATATTATCGTAATCATTCAGATCTTCAGTTCCGGAGTAAATCTCATCTGTGGCATCATCCTTTGCCCAATAATCAATTTTACTGGAAAGAATATAGGCGATCTCGCCGCCGGCGATCACATAGGGTGTGGATCCCGGCATGAATTTGATCTTTGCCAACACTGGAAGGCTTAATTCATCCACCTTGAGTTTAATATCAAAGCTGCCACCGGTGCTAACTGTAGATCCAGTTTCCGATCCTTCAAAACGAACCCCTTTTTGAACATAAAGGAAATCTATTTCAAATCCAAATCTAGATCCGGATTCATACCCAATTCCTCCCAGAAATCCTAGTTTTGATTTTTTATAATGATCGATATCCACTCCTATATCATCGCTGCCATCTTGGGAATAGGTTATGTTAGCCAAGCCTAATCCCCCTAGCACTTTTAAACCACCGGGGGTATACGCCGGTCCATACACTATTCTTTCTGGGGCTGGAGGGCTGACCTCTCTTCTAACTGGCTCTTTATATACTTCAGATTCTGGTTTTTGAACCTTCTGTCCTCCGCTAATTACCTCAACAACTGCGATATTGATATAAGCGGAAACTTTATTTCCAGCGTCATCGGTTATCACTATTTCGTACCAGTTTTGAATCTTCGATTGAGCTTCCAGCAGAGTTCCAACTGGAATTTGTTTAACTACCGAACTGTTGAGATCAGGTTCTTCCCGTACATTGGCAACCTGGACCTTAACCTTTATAACTATGGTCTGCCCCGAAAATACCAGAACAGGAACAAAGAATAAAACAATCAATCCAAATAGAAATATTTTTTTCATCTATCCTCCCAGAATGTTTATTTGTTAAGAATATGTAAATAACACTTAGTATTTTCTTAAACACATAATTAAGCAATTGATTCTATATAAAACAAAAATAAATTTCAAGAAAAAAATATCGGAAAACTCATTTAGAGGACGCAATAGCACTCTAATAGAAATCTGAGGGATAACTACACATTATGCTTTTAGAAATTGTACTCAATCCCGAAAACCGGCAAGAGAGGAGCTTGATATATAAATCCCATTTTATTCTCGATTCTATTCCAAAAGTATCTGTCCAGGTTTTTTCTATTCAACAGATTAATAGCCCCCAGGTAAAGATACATGTAAGATTTTTTAAAATTAAAATGGCGTTCGATACGGAGGTTTACGGTCATATACAAAGGATACCGATCTTCATATATTCTATCCTGATCGAGAATTGCCCGGTTATTAAAGGTCGAGCGCTCAATATTATAAGGGGTATAGGGAATACCACCGGCAAGGTTCCACCGGATGCCAAATCTCCACCTGTCATTGGGTAGGTAGCTTCCGACTAATGTCACAATGTACTGATTATCATTAACCCGGTTCCTCCAAACTCCAAGACTGTCTTTAAATCGAGAGCGAAAAAAAGTGGCGCTGAAAATACCATCTATCTTTTTTGTCATTTTTTTATGCAGGTAAAACTCGATCCCCCGGGCAAGGGCTTTCCCGGAATCAAGTATCACCTCATAAGTTCGGAAAAATGCCATATCGATCCCGCTGTCGAGGATAAATCTAGTTTGGTCTTCCATTGTAAGGGGAAGATCTCTGTATTGCTTATTAAATATATTAATGGAAAATAAAGTGTCAGCAGTTAACTCATAACTCAGACCCAATACAACATGGGTTGCAGCTGGATCCCGGTTTTTTTTATTTTCCAGATTCCCTGATAATAGAAAGAGCGGGAGTGTCTGATAAAATATTCCCGCAGCTCCTGAAAGAGACAACTTTTTGCTCAGAGATAAAGACATGGAAAGCCTGGGTGAAACCAGAAAATGCTTGTTATAAGTAAAATAATCGGCACGAATTCCTATCGATGTTTTTAGAGAGTTCCAGGGATTGTAAAGCAAGGTAATAAAAGTCCCACTTCTGTTCGTTGAAGTCTCAGCCCCAATTGAGACCGCCGGCATGATTTCTTCCCACCTGTTCATATATTCTGGGAAGTAATTATTAAAATCGAGCTTTTCCATTTTTGTCTCGAATCCGAATTCTACTTTAAATTTCTCATGGAAGTGATAATAATTGACATTACGAAGATTTATCTCGCCGTTAAACTCATCCGTCGCTCTGAAGTCCCTAGAAGAAGTTCCAGAACTGGCCGTATGTGCAGAATAGCTATTCTTAAAAAATGAATATGACAGTGAAGTATTGGAATACCCTCTATTATTCCAGCTCAAAAGCCAGTTAATTCCGAATGTGTTTTGTCTGGTATTAAAAATCAAATCACTATTAAAACCTGCCTCAACAGCCTGTTCCAGATCAAATGAAAGTCGACTGTCTCCATAAATATTAAGCACCGAGATTTTATTCTTGGGATTAATCTCATAAGTTAATTTAAAATGGAGATCGCCGAAGCGGGGAGCGACTCCATATCCGATCATTTTGGCGATTACATCATAGTAACTACGTCTCAAAGAAAGAATCCAGGAGCCTTTATTCCTTCCAAGGGGGCCCTCGACACCTATGCCGAATCCGGTTATATCCAGATTCAGTCTGGAATGGACTTTATCCCTTGATCCTTCCTTTAATCTTATATCGATGATAGAGGACATTCGATTCCCGTATGCAGCCGAAAAACCTCCCGTATAGAAGTTAATGTCTTTAATGAGAGAGACATTAATTATACCAATAGCACCCCCGCTGCTGGCCTGAGTTTGAAAATGGTTCATATTAGGAATCTGAATATTATCAATAAAAAATCCATTTTCCCAAGGACTACCGCCTCTGACAATAAGATCATTTGTTTTTTCTGTTATATGGGAGGTGCCGGGAACAATGTTTAAAACTCGACTTATATCGCTAAACGATCCCGGCATTTTCCGGACTTCTTCCGCATTTAATCTAACAGTACTCGCAGAAGTTTGACTGGCAGTGGGAAGTGATTTTCCTATCACTGTCACATGTTCCTGGAGAGAGGGAAGGGCTTCTTCAAGCTCGATATTCAGCAAAGTCGACTGTCCCAAAAATATCTCAATTTTTTCGGTTATTGTTTTTCTATATCCTGACGAAGTAATTTCAATTGAATAGACTCCTAATGGAATTTTTGAAAAAATAAAATTTCCCTTTTGATCAGTTAAAGTTTTTTTATCGATTTCAATCATCCGGACCAAAACATTCAGCAGCGGTTCTTTTGTTTTAGCATCAATGATTTTTCCGCGCAGATCTCCCTCATATCGGAGCGGGATCACCCCAGCATGGCTAAAAGTTAGAGCAACCATGATCAAAATGAGCAATGCAGGCAAGCGGGAAAATATATAATTATTGATTTTTATCATATCATTCTGTCAGGCCAATTCCAGGTCCTTCATAATTTTTTCTCTTAACGATAAAAAATAAACTAAAGACATATCCTCACCGCTCTCTTCCCCACTATCAAGACGCTGAAAATACAGCTCCAATGTTTAACCACTGCATTTTACTTTGATATATATAACACAAAATATTGATAGAAACCACCTCCCCCCAAAGCTCAGCACCTGGATAATTTACGAGTTCCTTCCCTCATATATTTTTTATTATAAGGGAAGACCAAATCTTTAACCAGCGGAACCTTATAGAGCTTGAACAATAATACATAGAACAAACATATACTGTCACAAGAAGGCCTCTCTTTCCTCAGCTGCCATAATAAGCTAAGCTTTGGGAGGCAGTGGTCTCTTTATCATCTTTTATTCATACTTTAAATTATCAATGGGATTGATACTTGTCGCTTTAATTGTCTGGAAACTAACTGCAAATAATGCAATCGCAAAAGAAACTACAGCAGCCAGCAGAAAAACTCCTATCCCCATATTTGTACGATAAGCAAAGCCCTGCAGCCATTTATTCATAAAATAGTAAGCAAAAGGCCAGGCAATGATATTTGAAATCAATACTAATTTAATAAAATTACTTATTAAATTATTGAAAATGCCATAATTGGAAGATCCTAATACCTTTCTAATCCCAATTTCTTTCCTTCTTCGTTCAACCATAAAAGAAGCTAATCCAAACAGGCCCAATCCGGTAATTAAGATGGATAATATAAAAAAAACACCGAGTATTTTGCTGAGTTTTATTTCTTTTTGATAAAGTTTGTTAAAATCTTCATCAAGAAAAGAGTATTCAAATGGCTGGTCACCTGTTGCAGCTTTCCATTTTTTTTCAATTTTTCCTATTGTTCCCTTTAAATCATCAGATTGTATTTTGAGGGAGAGATAAAAACCCCCGCTATTATTTCCAAGATTACGGATTATCATTGGCTGAATTTGGTGATGTAAAGAATGGAAGTGAAAATCCTTCAGCACTCCTATTATAGTTACATATTCCCCTTTTTTGGCATTATCATATTCTTTAAGAAATCTTTTTCCGAGAGGATCGGTTAAGCCAAGTTCATTTACAGCTGCCTCATTAATAACCACTGCCTGAGTTTTATCAGAAGATATGTCCGGTAAAAAATATCTCCCCTTTACAATCTTGAGGTCTAATAATTTTGCATAATTATGATCTGCATACATTGTAAAGAGGGTATACTCCTCACTTAATGGCTTATTTTCCAGTCGATGCCCGTTGGGATCAAAATGTCTTCCAGGTAAAGAAGAAGTATTTGAAACACACAAAATATCAGGATACATTGCCAAATCCTGGATGAAGGCATCCAAATCATTACCTAAAGCAGTATTTGCTCTATGAAGAACTAATATTTGATTTTGGTTAAAACCTAATTTTATATCCTGAACAAATTTGGTCTGTTTAAAAACCATAAATATGCCTAATAAAATTATTATTGAAATAGTAAATTGGAATATAACTAATCCACTCCTTAGATTTTTACCTTTTAATCCTATCCTGTTACCTCCATTAAAAATATCGGCCGGCTGAAAGGATGAAAGATAGAATGCAGGGTATATTCCGGCAACAATACCCACTAACAATACAACTCCAATCAAACCCAACAGGATTAAAGGATTTTCAAAATATCTTATGGTTAATTTTTTATCAATCAGATTATTATAATAGGGTTTTGAAATTTCAATAATGAATATGGCAAACAGCATAGAAATAAAGCTGAGTAAAATCGATTCTGCCAGGAATTGACGGATAATTGAAGCTTTACTTGATCCGATCATCTTACGTAATCCAATTTCATTAGCTCGATTTACGGATTTTGCAGTAGATAAATTAATAAAATTAATACAGGCAATAATTAAAATAAAAATTGCTATAATAGAAAAAATATAGACATAGTTCATATTCCCTTTATTGGGTAAATTATCATTTATATTTGCATTGAGATGAATATCCTTTATTGGTTGTAACCAAAACTCATACAGATTATTCTGATTTCTGAAAAATTCTTCAATACTTTTACCATATTCCAGTTGAATATATTCTCCCAAATTCCTTTTAATAAAGTCTGGGAATTTGCTCTCCAACCGGGCAGGAGAATAATCAGGAGGCAGTACTATGTACGTAAACAGGCAGTGACTCCCCCATCCTCCCCATTCGTCAAAATCAGCAGTAGTAATATAATCATATTGAAGATTTGAGTTAATAGGACAGTTGTTTACTACTCCGGTTACTTTAAAGAGGCTTTCTGGGTTTTGAATATAAATGGATTCACCAACCGGATTCTTATCTCCAAAATATTTTTTAGCAATTTTTTCTGTTAAAACAACACTCTTAGGATTTGATAGAGCGGTTTTTGAATTACCCTTTAAAAAGGGGATTGTAAAGACATCAAAAATGGTTGAATCAGCATAAAGTCTTTTGTTTTCCAGGAATTTTTTATGCTTGTAACCGACCAGGCTACTGTATGAACTTGAAATTAACCTTGTGGCCTGTAAAACTTCAGGAAAATCATTTTTAAGGGCTGCAGCTAAAGGAGGGGGGCTCCAGCTCAATTTTATTTTGCTGGCTTCAACTACAGGTCCTACCCGGTAAATCTGCCCTGCTTTTTCATGATATTTATCAAAACTCAATTCATTATGTACCCATAAATAAATGAGGAGACAAACAGCCATCCCAACTGCCAGGCCTAAAATGTTAATCAAGGAATAAATTTTATGTTTTTTAATATTTCGAAAAGCAATTTTCAAATAATTCCTAAGCATTTCTATCTCCCACAAAATTACTCAATCATCATTCATACCTCAATGAGATATGCCAGGGGCGGATGTCGCCCAAACTAATCTATTCATAGCGCAAGGACTCCACTGGGTTGGCACGGGCTGCTTTAATAATTTGGAAACTTATGGTAAAAACAGCGATGATCATAGCCAGGCCACCGGAAACAACAAAGAAAACCCAATCGATTTTAATTTTATAAGCATATAATTGTAGTAACTTATTCATAAGAAGCCAGGTCAGGGGCCAGGCAATTAACATGGCATAAACCACCCATTTAATAAAATTTTTGGATAGCAATATTAACAGACCAGCCGTTGATGAGCCCAAAACTTTTCGAACCCCGATCTCCTTGGTCCTCCTTTGTGAATAAAATGAGGCTAGCCCAAACAGCCCCATACAGGAAATAATAATGGCTAATATGCTAAAATACTTAAAAAGAGTCCCCATCCTTTCTTCGGTAATATAAAGGTGGTCAATCTGCTCACTTAGAAAATTGTATTCAAAAGGGTAATTATTCGAATGGATTTTCCATTGACCTTTAATAAATTCTAATGTAGCTGGAATATTATGCCCCTTAATTTTAATACAGGCCCAGGGATTATGGGAGGATAACCTCATGGCCATAGGTATAATCTCACTCCGCAAAGACTCAAAATTATAGTCTTTAACAACGCCAATAATGGTTCTTTGGTTATCCCATAAACGTAACCATTTTCCTACTGGAGATTTTATTCCCATGGCCCTGACCGCTGCTTCATTCACTACCCAGGCTTCATTAACATCTGTTAAATGCTCAGAAGAAAAAAACCGTCCATCCATAATTTTCAATCCGAAGGTTTTTGCATAATCATAATCAACCGTAGTCTCTACCATCTTTATCTTGGTATACTCCTGTCCCTGCCAGTGGACATCTCCCAGGCCGGCATTAGTGTTCCAGCGATAGGGGGGGATATTGGTGGTGGTTATATTAACAACATCGGTATGACCTAAGATAGTATTCTTAAATGCAGAAAAAGATTTTATCCGGTCACCTGCCCGAAAGGTTACTACATGCTCCTTATCAAAACCAAGAGGTACATTCCGCAGATATTCCAATTGTTTAGAAAGTACCAGAGTACTAAAAATTAGAGCAATTGATAAAATGAACTGAAATACAACCAGTCCCTTCCCGAATACTGCTCCTTTAGTCCCTCTACTCAGAGTGCCTTTTAATGTGTCAACCGGTTTAAAGGAGGATATAACAAGGGCTGGATAACTACCCGCCATTAACCCGGATAATAACAATAATCCAATAATCCCAGACATAACCGGCCACTTTACTAAACTCTCAAAGGTAAACTGTTCTCCTACCAGCATATTAAACTCAGGCAAGAATAATCTAAGAACTACCAGCCCCACTAACCAGGCAATGAAAATCAATAAAAATGTTTCGATAAAAAATTGGATCACTAACTCTTTTTTATGTGCACCAATAGTTTTCCTCATTCCCACTTCTTTCATTCTCAGAGAAGACTGCGCCGTGGATAAATTTATAAAATTGATACAGGCGATCAAGAGGATAAAGATGGCAATTATTGAAAATGTAGTAACAATGGTTATTCTACCGCCACCATGGAGCTGGTAGAGATGCAATCGGGTAATCGGCCGAAGTAATAATGTTCGTAATTCCTGCTTATCAAATTCCTTTACCAGATGGGCAATCTTTTTATTAACTGATCCCAGATCTGCTTCCGGATGCAGCTGAACATAGGTTTGATGCCAGTTGGTTTCCCAGTTATTTAAATCCCTACCCATCTGACTGTGCAATTCAAACGGTAATAAAAACTTAAACTGAATATGTGAAGTGATTGGATAATCCTTAATAACTCCGGTAATATTAAAATCCCTTCCATAGGCAGTCAGGGTTTCTCCCAGGGGGTCTTTGGTCCCAAAGTATTTGCTAACAAAGGATTCAGTCAAGACAATGCTCATTGGTTGTTTAAGAGCTGCTTGAGAATCACCTTTATAAAAATTGAGGGTAAACATATCAAGAAAAGAGGGATCAACAAAAGCCCCCCCACTTTCCATCATCTCCTTATTTTGGTATTTAAATTTGGTTCTTCCTGCATAACAAAATCTGGAGGCATTAAGGATTTGAGAATATTCACTTTTTAAAAAATTTGCCAATGCCGGGGGAGTAACATTGCTGCCATTGCTAAAGTAAGCACCATAAAGGTAATTTGAATTTTCATGAAAGCGATCATAACTCAGTTGATTCTGTACCCAAAGAAATATCAGTCCACAACAGGCAATTCCCACTCCCAATCCCACGATGTTAATAAAAGAAAATCCTTTCCTTTTTTTAAAATTCCTAAAAGCAATTTTCAAATAATTCTTAAGCATTTATATTTCCTGTTAAATTACTCAACCATCATTCATACCTCAATGAGTCGACAGGATGGGCCATGGCAACTCTGATTGCTTGATAACTAACAGTGAAAAGAGCAATAATTAAAGCAATCAGAGAGGCTGATATAAACACCCATATTCCTATATTGGTCTTATAGGCAAAACTCTTCAGCCAATTTGACATCGCATAATATGCCAGGGGCCAGGCAAAAATATTAGCTATTAGAACCCATTTTATAAATTGTTTATTTAACAATACTACAACCCCAGATATTGAAGCCCCTAAGACTTTCCGGATACCGATTTCTTTAGTTCTCTTCTCTGACATAAAGGATGCCAGACCAAACAAACCCAGACAGGAGATAAAAATTGCCAAAAAGGCAAAATAGCCGATCATTTGCCCCATCTTTTGTTCAGACTGGTATAATTTATTCATTTCCTGATCCAAAAAAGAGTAAGAAAAGGGATATTGGGGAGCTATACTGATGGTTTTTTCCTTGATAAATTCAAGGGTCTGAGGAATATTTTGAGGAGCGATTTTAATAAAAATATATCTCAATGCCTTCCAGTGACGGGGATTGACTGTGAAGACTTGAGGCATGATTTCACGATGCAGAGGAACATGGTGATAATTTTTTACTACCCCGATTATGATTCCCTCAATTCCGTGGAAAGACAATCGTTTTCCCACTGGATTTTTCATTCCCATATATTCGGCTGCCTTTTCATTGATGATATATTTATTGATATCTGTAGGATTATTGTATCTAAAGCTCCGCCCTGCAATAATCTCCATTCCGAAGGTTTCCAGATAATTAGGAAGGGAAATGGAATACCGCATAAGAGGTGAAAATTGTGGATCTTTTCCATCCCATTTAATCCCACTGGTTTTATAGTCCTCATTATAGGGAACAGATTGGCCAGCTGTAACCTGTAAAACACCCGGATTTTGGGCCAAGGTATTTTTAAAGTTATCAAATCCATTGAGCAGGTTTTTATTGATGGGAATTTTTATTACATTGTCTGTTGAAAATCCTAAAGGTCGATTCTGAATAAAATTCAACTGCTTAAATATGGTTACGGTAGATATAATAAGAAGAATCGAAATGGCAAACTGACCAACTACTGAAATAATTCTGAATCGTGATCTTCTCCCTGCTTTCACGCCAGATCCTTTCAGGGAGTCCACTGGTTTCAGCCGGGTTAAAAAGAAAGCTGGATAAATTCCTGCCAGAATCCCTACCAGCAAAATCACAGGCAATAAAAAAAGAATCATGGAATAATTTTGAATGATATAAAAGGAGAGTTGTTTATTAGTAAGATTATTTAAAAGAGGTAGAAAAAGCCATACCAGAGTGAGTGAGAACAGGAAGGAAACCAGGGAGGTCAATACTGATTCAGTTAAAAATTGTTGGATAAGCTGCCCTTTGCTTGCACCAGCCACTTTTCTCAACCCCACTTCACGGGCTCGGTTTGCTGACCGGGCAGTGGCCAGGTTTGTATAATTTGTACAAGCGATGAACAAAATGAAAACTGCAATTAAGAAAAAAATGGCAACATAGGTTTTACCTCCAAAACCAAGGTGAACCTTGGTGATTGGTAATAAACCCAGCTGAAAAGACATGCGGGAATTATAGGGCATTTTTTTATTCATAAAACCGGCAATTTTATCCTTGAACTTGAGCAGGTTTGTCTTTTGAGAGAGTAAAATATAGGATGGATCCCGCCAGTTCCAATCGTTTTCCAATCCCTGTTGTAGAGGAATAATAAAATCCGGTTGCAAATGAGAGTTGCTTGGTATATGGATAACACCGGTGACGGTCAGGTCTCTCTGGTTATTCAGATTTAATATTTCCCCCATGGGATTATCATTGCCAAAATACTTTTCAGCAATATCTTCACTGATTACAACCGAATTTTGTGCTTTTAAGGCATTCCCGGCTGTACCTTTAATAAAGGGGAATGAAAACATAGAGAAAAAATGCTTATCCACCAGATCAATATTAGATTCATTAAAGATTACCATCGGGCCATTATCCGGCCTATATTTAAAAAAGGATTGGACCTGATTTCCATATTCATAAATGCGTGTGAAACCGTCTATCTCCGAATATTCATCTGCCATTAAAGGGGCCAGAGCATAGGGCACATTACGATCCACAATCCCATTTTGATGGGTAATAGTTAACAGATAAAGGTTGTCTTTTTTTTTATGGAATTTATCAAAACCAAGCTCATCCTGGACCCAGAGAGTAATTAGAATAAAACAGGCCAGTCCTACTGCCAATCCTGTAATATTGATAAATGAGTAACCTTTATATTTTTTTATATTTCGCAGTGCGATCTTTAAATAATTTTTAATCATTTTTATCTCCCAAAAAATTGCTCAATCATTATTCATACTTCAAACTATCAACCGGGTTGGCCCGAGCTGTTTTGATTGTTTGAGATAAAATGACCAGCAGAGATATAACAAATGCCGCTATGCCTGCAGTTATAAAGGGCCAAGCCGTTATGTTTATCCGATAGGCAAAGTTTTGCAGCCATTGACTGACTGCCCAAAAAGCCAGAGGCCAGGCAATGATATTAGCCAGTACTACCCATCTTAAGGAGTCCTTGGCCAAAAGATAAACAATATCCGATATTCTAGCCCCATTAACCTTTCGGATTCCAATCTCTTTGGTCCTTTGATTTGAGTTATACAAGGTTAACCCATAAAGACCCAGAGCAGAAATAAAAATAGCCAGGATAGTAAAATATTTCAGAGTATCAATTAACCGCTGTTCATTGGTATACAATCTGGATAATTCCTCATCCATAAAGGAGTATTTAAGGGTATCCTGGGGAGCGATTTTTTTAAAAACCCCTTCCACATGGGATATTACCGATTGAGTATTCTGATTGTTGATCCGGATAAACAGGGTATCCAAGCCAAAACCAAAGGCCATTACCATAGGCTCGATCTTTTCCCGAAGGGAGGAGAAATGGTAATCCTGCACCACCCCAATTATTTTTCCGGAACGGTTGACATTACCAAGCTTCATGGTTTTTCCAATGGGATCTTCAAATCCCATTATCCGGGCTGCTTCTTCATTGATCACAAATCCCTGTTCCAACTCTGAAGGAAATTCCCGGGAAAAAAATCGTCCCTTCTTTATTTTCATCCCAAAGGTTTTAATAAAATCATCATAAACCCCAACTATACTCAGTTTGATTTTTTCGTCCCCCACCTTACCCTCCCAATCCCAATCTTTGGTGGTACTCTCATTACGACCAGGGATGGTATTGGTAAATGTAAAGGCTTGAATATCAGGATTTTTGAGCAATTCGGTTCTGAAAGTACGCCAGTTTTTACTCACATCCGAGGTTAGGTCAATATGCATTACCTGGTCTTTATCAAATCCCAAATCCTGATTAACAATAAAAACAAGCTGATTGAAGATAAACATAAAACCCACTATTAATAAAATAAAAACTGAAAATTGGAAAAGGACAAGACCCTTTCGGACGGAAAATCCTTTTTTATGGGAACTGATTTTCTCTTTTAACATAGTGAGCGGTTTCAGGGAGGAGAGGTGCAGGGCAGGATAAAGGCCGGCTACCAGGATGGTTAAGAGAAAAATAAATAAAATCATCCCCAAGCCATACCCTTCATAGAGGTTAATCGGAACCAGGGCACCGCTTAATTTCTGCATTAATGGCAAGAGCAAGTAAGCCAGAAAAATCCCAAAAATAATAGAAAAGAGTGAAAAAACAGAGGATTCAGTGATAAATTTAAAAAGCAGGGATTTTCTGCTGGCTCCTACCACCTTCATGATTCCCACCTCTCTTCTTCTTATAGCCGCCTTGGCAATGGTCAGGTTGATATAGTTGATGCAGGCCAAAAGAAATATCAAAAATGCTACTGTAGAAAAGATAAATACATTGGTTTTACTTCCCTGCTTATGACTCCATACATCCTGATTTAAGTGGATATCCTTTACCTTGAGGGAATAAAGTTCTTCAATAGTATCGGGCAATTGTTTTTTAATTATATCCTTGATCTTGGTATCAAACTCATTTTGGGAAGCGCCTGTATGCAGTAGCACATAGGTTTCAAAATCACTCAAATCCCATTTATTAAAACTGGTACCATAACCCCCATACTGAAGGTTAAAGGGACCAAAAAACTCAAACTCCATGTGAGAATTAGAGGGCACATCTTTAAAAATCCCTTTCACGGTAAAATCCCCTGCCCCATAACTTATTTCCGAAAGCCTTTTCCCGATTGGATCCTCATCACCGAATATTTTCTTAGACAAGGATTCAGAGATAGCAATGGATCTGGGTTCAGATAACAAATTCTCAGGATTTCCCTTAGTAAAAGGGAAGGTGAACATATTTAAAAAGTCAGATTCAGTTAAGATACCTCTTGTCATAAACTGTTTTTCCCCCCTTTTTAACTGCCAGGGGCGACGCCAGTAAATTGTGGCATCCTTAACTTCAGGAATGTTTTTTCTAAGATAATCTGTCAACAACATGGGAGTCTGCCCAAAATGAGTAATCTTTCCCGAAGAATATACATTTTTTGTGATTACCTTATAAAGGTTATCCTGGTTTTTATGAAATTTATCAAAACTCAGTTCATATTTAATCCATGAAATTAATAGCAGACAGGCAGCTATTCCAATGGCCAGGCCGGCAATATTGATGATGGAAAATATTTTATCTTTTCTGACATGCCGCAAAGTAATCTTTAAATTATTCTTTATCATTGGATTACTCTTCATTCTCAATCCACCCGTCCTTCAGGTGAATAATGCGATGACCATAGGCTGCCTTCTCTTCTGAATGGGTGACTTGCAAAATGGTCATTCCTTCTTCCTCGTTTAATTTTTTTAAAAGATCCATAATTTCTTTCCCCTGTTTGGAATTTAGGTTTCCAGTTGGTTCATCGGCCAATAGGAGTCTGGGTCTAATAATCAGAGCCCGAGCCACTGCTGTTAGCTGCTGTTGACCACCAGACAGTTGAGCGGGAAAAAGACCTTTTTTTGCGACAATATTAAAACGATCCAGCATATCTGCTATCAGGCCTTTTCGTTCCGAAGATTTTACTTTTTTATATAAGAGAGGAGTTTCAATATTTTCATACACAGTCATCTCATCAATTAAATGATACTGCTGGAATATAAACCCTATGTTATGATGGTGAAGGGCGGTGCGTTCTTTCTCTTTTAGCTGATGGGCCGGTTCATCCATAAAATAATATTCACCTTCAGAAGCTGTATCAAGCATCCCCAGGATATACAGCAGCGTGGATTTTCCCGCTCCTGAAGGCCCCATGATGGTAATAAACTCACCCTCTTTAACCTCCAAGTTGATGCTTCTCAAGACAAAAGTTTTAACAAACTTATTGGTATAATATTTAGTAATATCATTTAATCTAATCATTTTTTCTCCTTCTATTCATACTTCAAACTATCAACCGGGTTGGCATTGGCTGCTTTGATCGACTGATAACTTACCGTCACTATAGCAATAACCAAGGCCAGCATTGCAGACAGCACAAAGATATACCACCCCAAATTGATTCGATATGCGAAATCCTGGAGCCACTTCTTCATGAAAAAATATGCTAAAGGCCAGGCGATGATATTGGCGATTATTACCCATTTCGTGAATTCTTTTGAAAGTAGTATCACTATTCCCGGGACAGATGCGCCTAACACTTTTCGCACACTGATTTCCTTTTTACGTTGCTCTGTCATGAAAGAAGTCAATCCAAACAAGCCAAGGCAAGAAATCATAATTATTAGGAGGGTGCAATAGTAAATAACCGCCCCAAGCCTTTGTTCAGAGCCATATAATTGGTCATAATCATCTGTGAGAAATCGATAGGCAAACGGATAACCGGGGCTGAACTTTTCATAAATCTCTTTCACATATTCTATTGTTTGCTGAAGATTCTCTTGTTCGATTTTTATGAATATATATCGATAGCGAAGGGAGGATTTCTGGCTATTTTCGGTTTGGTAATAGATTGCCATCGGTTCGGTTGCCTCGTAAAGGAGCTTGAAATTAAAATCTCTTACAACCCCAATAATCCTAAATTGATTGGAATCGAAAGAAAGTCGGGCACCCACAGGATTTTCCATACCCATAATTTTTGCAAATGTTTCGTTTATAATGACCTTTCCGGAAACATCAGATGACCCGTTCATCAGCTCTTTTTTGTAAAATTCACCTTGAATCATTTTGACTTCAAACGTCTTTAAAAAATCCGTGTCAGTGCAAAAGCGCCATACAATTGGATTTGTATCAGGGAATTTATTATCCCAATCATATCCATCATCATTCGAGTATACACCTGTAGGTGAGAAAGAAATCAAGGAAACATATTTAATATGCGGGTGTTGCAGTAATTCCAGTTTGGCTGCTTCGCAATGCTCTATAAGAGGCCTATTTAAGTTGATAGAAATAAGATTTTCTTTATTGAATCCCAGATCTTTATTCCTCATAAAATTAAGTTGATTGTAAATGACGATTGTACTAATGATCAGACAAACTGAGATAGCGAATTGTAACACTACAAGTATTTTTCTGAACTGAGAGCCATTTGATTCTAAGGCAGGGATTCCTTTCAGTAATGTTACTGGATGAAACCTTGCCATAAACAGGGAAGGATAACTACCTGCAAGAATGCCTGTGAAAATAGCGATTCCGATCAATTCAATGATCAAAATAACATTACTGGAAAAGTCGAATGATACTTGTTTGCCGGACATATCATTAAAAATAGGGAGCAGGAAATTAACCAGAATGATAGCGATAAACAGCGACATTAATGAGAACACAATCGATTCGCTGAAAAATTGTTTGATAATATCCTTTTTATAAGCACCGGCCACTTTTCTCATGCCAATTTCAGTGGCACGAGTGCCAGAACGAGCCGTTGTTAAGTTCATAAAATTAATACAGGCGATAAGCAAAATAAACAAAGCAATAAGCAAAAACATCCTCACTTGCCCAATATGTCCACCGCCGTTTCCTAAACCATAAAGATACAGATTTTTATAGGAGTAAAGAAATGCTTCTGAATCGGACTCCTGCCCATTTTTAATGCGATCAATAATTTTTAGATTGACTTCCTGATAAGAAGCGTTTTGATGAAGCTGCACATAAGTGTTGTAAGCAAAATTCGACCACTTCTCCAGGTCCAATTCCCAATATTCTCGAAAGAATTCGATTGGAACTAAAAAATCGAAGTGGATGGACGTGTTGTGAGGCATATTCTGAAGAATCCCAGTGACTGTAAAATCGTATTTATTGTCAATAGTCAGAACTTTGCCGATGGGATTTTTGTCACCGAAATATTTTTTTGCCATTCTTTCAGTCATGATAATGGAATAGGGATTTAAGAGTACGGTTGTGGGATCCCCATTAATCAATGGAAAAGTAAACATTTCGAGGACGGCTGGATCTGCCGCTCGGACATTTTCAGTAAATATTTTATCACCAAATTTGATAACCATATCTACAAAACCATTTATAAATCGAGCGGAATTTAAAATTTCAGGATATTCAGTTTTCAAGGCAGGCCCAAGCGCAGGCGGAGTACCGGCACTTGTTCTAATTTGATCGCCGTAATGGCTGTGTGTACCAACAATATAAAGATTGTCTTTATTTTTATGAAATTGGTTATAGCTAAATTCATCCTGCACCCACAAAAGAATCAAGATACAAAATGTCATCCCAACAGCCAGACCGAAAATGTTGATGAATGAATAGGATTTGAATTTTACAAAATTTCTAATGGTAATTTTAAGGTAATTTTTTAATATTGTTCCCACTTTCTCCCCCTTACTGTCTATTCATACCTCAAACTATCAACCGGGTTGGCAATGGCTGCTTTAATGGTTTGATAACCTACCGCAAATATGGAAATCATGAAAACCAGAACCCCTGCCAGTAAAAATGACCATATAGTGAGATTGCTATGATAAGCAAAATTCTGTAACCACTTATTCATGACATACCAGGCAATGGGCCAAGCTATCAGGTTAGCAATAATCACCCATTTGATAAAATCTTTGGTAAACAAAAAAACGATCTTCCAGCTGGTGGAACCCAGAGTCTTTCTAATTCCCACCTCCTTTCTCCTTTCCTCGGTATTAAAGGATGCCAGGCCAAATAATCCAAGGCAGGCAATAAATACCGCTAGGGCAGAAAAGACATTGACCAATTTTCCAATTTTTTCAATATTAAAATATTTACTGTTGAATTCATTATCTAAAAATTCATATTTAAATGGATAAGCAGGCAATATTCCATCCCAAGTCCTTTTAATATATTGAATAGTAGCTGATATATCCTGGGATTTAATTTTAACTAAGGCAAATTCAATAGTATTGGGCCGTAACAGCAGGATAAGAGGCTCAATTTTTTTTTCTAATGTTTCGTGGTTAAAATTTTTTACAACTCCGATAATCTCTCCAGGCTTATCCCAGAGACGGATAGTTTCTCCCACCGGCGATGTAAATCCCATCACCCCGGCCATTTCCTCATTTATAATATAGTTCTTAGTATCTGAAGGATATTCCTTTGAAAAAACTCTACCTTCCTTAATACCTATCATCATGGTTTTGAAAAAATCATAATCAATATAATTAAAATTGACAAAAACATTCTGATCCTTATCCTTTCCATCCCAATCTATACCACCTGTTGTCCAGCCAAAATAAGGCATTCCCGCAATTGATCCGGATACACTTTTAATTCTTTGATCCTGATTTAAATTATTTTTAAAAACTGAATAAAATTTTAAACTTTCTCCTTTAAAGGGAATTTGAATAACATGTTCTCTTTGATACCCAACATCCATATCTTTCATGTGATTTAACTGAGTAAAAATACCTTTTGCCCCAATAATAAGGATCACTGAGATAGAAAATTGAAAGACAATGAGAGCATTCCTTAATATATGGCCTTTTCTTTTCCCTTGCATTTTCCCTTTTAATACCTCGGTTGGTTGAAAATTAGCAATGAAGAATGCTGGATAGATGCCTGCAAAGATTCCGGAAATTAGGGTTACAAAACCCATAATCAAAATCAAAAACAGGTTGTTTAAAAGAAGTGTTTTGCCGGTGAGATTAGTAAAAACACGGAGTAAAGGGCCTAATGCTATCAGAACTAAAAAAATAGCAATAACAGCTAAAATCAGTGATTCCCCTAAAAACTGGAAAATGATATTTTTTCTAAATGCTCCTAAAGCTTTTCTTATCCCAATTTCTCTGGCTCTATTTATGGAACGAACCGTAGAAAGGTTTATGAAATTAACTGAAGCGATAATCAGGATTAATATTCCTATCATTAAAAAAAGGTAAATGTATTTTTTTATACCAGAGAAAAATAAATACCTCTCTTTAAAAGGTAAAATTGAAAGGCCCAGTTTAGAACCGGTTTGATGTTTTTCTACAAAATTAGCTAACTTATTATTGATATCCCCGAGAGAAGCATTTTCATGCAATTGGATGAAAACCTTTGGGGCAAAATTATCCCAGGACAAAGCCCTGGTTGAACTAATATTTTCAAAGGGGATCACCATTTCAAACTGGATGCTTGAATTAAAGGCAAGATCCTCTATTACCCCGGTAATTTTAAAATCAAACTTATGATTAATAGTTAATATTTTACCCATTGGATTTTCATGGGGAAAATATTTATCGGCTATTTTTTTTGTAATAACAATAGAATCTGGCCCCTTTAAGGCCATTTGTCTAACACCCTGTAAGAATCCCATTTTAAATATATCAAAAAAAGTATTATCAACTTTAATGAGCCCTTTCTCATAAAAAGATAAATCATTATGTTTCAATAACACTTCAGGTTGATTTTCATATCTGCTGGCATATATTATTTCCGGAATATCCTGCTGAAGAACAGGGGCCAGGGGTTGTGGCAATGACTCAAAATTCTTGAATTTTGATCCCTGTCCCAATACCTGGTATAGATTATTACTGTTATTATAAAATTTATCATAACTTAGTTCTGTATAGATCCATAAAGATATCATCAGAAAAGCGGCAATCCCTATCGTCAGACTAAAAATAGTAATAAAGGAATATCCTTTTTGTCTCAGAATGTTTCTAATTGTGGTTTTTATATAAATCTTGATCATTTTTCAGCCCCAATCAGTTCTTACTTTTTTACCCGGTACAGAACTGCCCCTAGATACCCTGATTCATTGATTTCTGCTATATACAATCCTGGCTGGTAATGAGAGCGGATTGATAATTTTGATTCTGATAATTCATTTAAGAGACTGGCTGGCGAGTGGCTACCATTTGCATTATAGAGGAAAAAACTTTCTGTCTCCTCCGCCAGTTTGGTCAGTATATCTTTAAGACTCATTTCTGGCTCCCTATTGATTATTTACTTCTCTGCTTACTTCCCTATTTGCCTGCTCCTACAAATGAAACTCTTCCTTAACATTTTCTGTGACAATATGGCCGTCAAATAGATGGATTACCCTCTGGCTATATTCAGCATAGACCGGCGAGTGAGTCACCATTATTATGGTGGTCCCTTCCTCATGCAACTGGGTAATTAAACTCATGACCTCTTCTCCATTCTCTGAATCAAGATTACCAGTCGGTTCATCCGCCAGGATCAATTTTGGTTTGGTCACAATAGCCCTGGCTACAGCCACCCTTTGCTGCTGACCCCCGGAGAGCTGCTGGGGAAAGTGTTTTCTGCGGGGAACCAGTTTTAACCGTTCCATCACCTCTTCCGCTGTTTTCTTCCGGTCGGTGGCTGATGCTTTTAAATACAAAAGGGGTAATTCAATATTTTCATATACTGTCAACTCATCAATGAGGTTAAAACTCTGGAAAACAAAACCAATGTTTCCCTTCCTCAAATTGGTCCTTTTCCGTTCCGGGAATTTTGCAACATCCCCCCCCAGAAACAAGTATTCCCCTTCAGAAGGATTATCCAAAAGTCCCAGAACATTAAGAAGAGTGGATTTGCCACACCCTGAGGGGCCCATAATAGAGACAAATTCCCCTTCCTTTACCTTCAGGTTAACATTGTTTAGCGCTGTGGTCTCAACCTCATCAGTGGTGTAAATTTTTTTCAAATTCTTTGTTTCAATCATATTGATATCTCCTTGATAAAATCATTTTATTTTAATTATCTTTAAGAATTAACTCCTCAGCCTTACCAAAATTATCATAAGAAGAGGTGATTACCTTGTCACCCGGCTCTAATCCCTCTAATACTTCAAAAAATAAAGGATTCTGCCTGCCCAGTTTAATGTCTTTTTTTATCGCCCTCTGCTCGTTTTCATTTAAAATAAAGACCCAGTATCCTCCGGTTTTTTGATAAAAACCACCCTTAGGTAATAAGAGTGCTTCTTCCAGATCTCCCAGTTCAAATCGAATATGCAGGGTTTGACCTCGACGTATTCTCTGAGGCTGTTGATCTAAAAATACGAAGTCTACCTTAAACTCATTTTCTTCAACCTCTGGATAGACCATGGTAGATTTTAGTTTGAAATCCTTCCCTGAATAAGGAAATGCCCCGGTTCTGCCAACCTCGACCCGGGTTATATAATGCTGATCTATTTTAGCTCTTACTTTAAAACTGTTAATAACATCCACTTGTCCCAACCGTATACCCCGAGGCATAGACTCACCGATTTGAAACTCAATCAAACTGAGTAGTCCTTCAATAGGGGCTTTAATGGTTAATTCATCCTGCTTTTGCATAATAATTTTTAAATTACCCTCCATTCTGTTTAAGGATGATTCCAACTGTTGAATTTGCTGCTGACGAAATGATATGTCTGTTTCTTTTGACTTGCTGGTTAATTCATATTTTTCTTTTAGATAATGACAGTTATTTTCAGCTGTCTCAAAATCCTGTTTGGATACGAGTTTTTCTTTAAATAAATAGGTGTATCTTTCATATTTATTCTGAGCTTCTTTTAACTCAAACCCAATCTGAGCCAGCTGCTGATCCAGCATTATGCCGTAACGTTCAAGGTCCAACTTGGTATTCCTCAGATTATTGCTCTGTCGATATAGTTCTGCTTCCCGGTACATAATATCCAGTAATAGGTTTGTATTGGAAAGCTTTAGAATTCTATCACCTTTTTTTACATTTAAACCAGGTTGAGCAAAAATTTTCTCAATTCGACCTCCTTCTGCTGCTACTAAATACCTGGTATCTATAGGGATAACTTCACCTAATACCGGGATGAATTCTTGAAAAGGTCCTTTAGTAACGGTGGAAACAGTCAACCGTTCTTTATTAACTCTCAACTGGTTGCTTTTTATAGTTAGTAGGGTATATATTACAAAAATTATAAAAAGTCCGCTTAAAGACAAAATAACTATCCGTTTAGGCGTCCATCTTTTTTTCTTTATTTTTCGATCCATACTCATATTTTACTCCTGCACTTATTCACTCATTTATATTCAAGAATCATGCCAAAAACTATAAAGTAAATAGAATCAACCTTTTAGAGGTTAATCCTTGGAAAATTCCCAAAAAATCCTCTTGATTATGTTTGGAAATGAACACAATCTGTCCGTTAATGAACAGCTTTTTAAAGGTGGAAAGGGAACCCCCAGATTTATTCATAGTGGAGGGACTCAGCGGGGTTTGCCCGGGCGGCTTTGATGGCCTGGTAGCTCACGGTCAGCAGCGCGATGAGGAGGGTCACCAACCCAGACAAAATGAATATTTCCGGGCCGATATGCGTTCTATAGGCATAACGTTCGAGGATTCTCCGCATCACGAAATAGGCAACAGGCCAGGCTATAACATTGGACAGCAACACCCATTTAGTGAAGTCTCTGGACAGCATGAATACCACGTCTTTTATGGAAGCACCCACAACCTTGCGGACGCCGATCTCTTTGGTGCGCCGTTCCGCCATAAAGGCAGTAAGGCCAAAAAGTCCGAGACTGGATATAAATAAGGCGAGCAGAGTGAAATACCCGGCAATTTTTCTCGCCTGCCTCTCTGTGGTGTAGATGTAGTTGGTGAGAACATCATTGAAGAATATGGGATTTGCCGGAGAGTCGGATTCGAATTTTGAGAAAGCTTTGTTGATGTGTTGCAAAGTCCCGGAAATATTTTCCGGTCGTATCCTGACAAATGCAAGGGATCCGGAATCGGGCCTGAGCATGAAGACAAACGGCCTGACCTCATGATAAAGAGGCTGGAAGTGGAAGTTCTTCACAACTCCGATGATCTTTCCTTCGTTCCGGAAAACTGACAGCCGCTTCCCGACAGGCAATTCCATTCCCATCATCTTCACCGCCTCCTCGTTCACGATGTAGGCCTCTTTTTGATCCGTGGAATATTCTCTGGAAAATGCCCGTCCTTCCATAATCTCCATATCAAGAGTGGCAAAATAATCGTATCCCACATAATCCCAGTGCATGCTCACAGTCTCATCCGGCGGCTTGCCGTCCCAGTCCACAGCGCCGACCGTAGACCCAATGTTCCATGGCCCCTGAAGACTTCTTGTCACGCCTTGGACCTGATGATTATTCAGCAGGTCGTTCCTAAATGGCTCGAATCGCTCCTGCATTTGTTGACTCATCCGGACCATAACCAAGTTTTCTCTGTCGAATCCCAGGTCAGTGCTCATCACAAATCCGAGTTGTCTGGAGAGGACGACCGTGCTGATGATCATGATGATCGTGAGCGAAAACTGAACAACAACGAGGGTTTTGCGCAGGGAGCTCTTGATCCTGCTTCGGATCAGACCTTTAAGGATGTTCCCGGGTTGAAAGGCCGAAAGATACAGAGCCGGATAAGCTCCGGCGAGGGCTCCTGTAAACAGGGCTATTCCCAAAAAACCAAGGGCGACGACCGGTTTGAGCAGGAGACGCAGCGAAAACTGTTTTCCCAAGAGTTCATTAAACGTCGGGAGAAAGGCCGCTATAAGAGCGACCGCGATTAGCAAGGCAATGAGGGAAATCATCAGGGATTCACCGATAAACTGGCGGACAAGGTCGATCTTCCTCGCGCCGATCACCTTGCGAACTCCGACTTCCTTTGCCCGGGTGGTCGCCTTGGCCGTGCTCAAGTTCATGAAGTTAATGCATGCGATAAGCAGAACAAAAAGGGCGATACCAGAAAAAATCAAAAGGGATTGGATCAGACCGCCTCCTGCAGGGGAATACAAGTGTTTTTTTGTCAGGGGGTGTAGGTGAAATGTGACCTTCACATTTTCCCACTGTGCGTGTTTCTCTACGATCGTGGTGATCTTTTGCTCCACTTCAAGACGGTCAACATCCTTATGCAGCAGGACGTAGGTATTGAGCGGATTTCCTCCCCAGTGCTCAGGCTCCTTAAAATTCGGGGCAAATTTAAGGGCATAGGGCATGACGCAGTCAATCTGGAGAGAGGACTGTGTTGGGACATCCACCATGACACCTGTGACCTGGATAACCACTTCGTTGTTCAAGGTGAGTGTTTTCCCAATGGGATCATCATTCCCAAAATATTTTTTGGCCATCTTTTCTGTCAGGACAACGGAATAGTGCTCCGTCAGAGCCGTATCTGGATTGCCTTTTACAAATGGAAAGGAAAAAACATCAAAGAAGCCCGGGTCGGCCAGGCCGACAGCATCGCTGGTGAATCGTTTCTCCCCATGACTTAACAACAACCCGGTTGCGTTTTCATACCGGATGGCCTCGATAACTTCTGGGCACTCCTCCTTCAGAATCTTGGCGAGGGGGTAGTAAGAGCCCATGTTTATCCGACTGCCTCCACTTGTGTTCAACATTTCGCAGTATACCTGGGAGATGTCATTCTTATTCACATGAAACCGGTCATACCCGAATTCATGCTGGACCCACAGGAAGATAAGAAGGCAAACAGCCATCCCGATAGAAAATCCCACGATGTTAATAACCGAATGAAGCGTGTGTTTTCGGATATTTCTAAGGGTCATTATGAAATAATTTTTAAACATCGTTACCCTCCCGTAAAGTGATGCATATATAAATCCCGCTTAAAAACAGAATAGCAATCCGTTTAGGCGTCCATCTTTTTTTCTTTATTTTTCGATCCATGCTCATATTTTACTACTGCACTTTTTCATTTATTTATATTCAAGAATCATGCCAATATTTGTAAGGTAAATAGAATCAACCTTTTAGAGGTTAATCCTTGAAAAATTTCTAAAAAACCCCCTTGATTATGTTTGGAGCCGAACACAATCTGTCCGTTAATGAACAGCTTTTTAAAATTAAAGCCCATAGTGTTCCTTTATTCATACCGTAGACTGTTAATGGGATTGGCCAATGCGGCTTTGAGAACCTGGTAGCTGATAGTTATCATGGTAATAGCCAGGGCAATCGCTAAGGCGAAAATAAAAAACATAATATTCAGAGAGGTGCGGAAGGCAAAACCTGACAGCCACTCCCTCATCACAAAATACGCAACAGGCCACGCAATCACATTGGCAGTAATCACCCATTTGAAAAACTGCTTGGAGATAAGAATAAATATTGAGGGAGTGGAAGCCCCATGAACTTTGCGGATCCCAATCTCTTTTCTCCGCTGTTCTACAGTAAAAGAGGCTATGCCGAAGAGGCCCAAACAAGCGATAAAAAGGGCCAGAACAGTGGCAATATTGATGAGTATGCCGACCTTTCGGTCATTTTCATAAAGCTTCTCGATGGATTCATCCAGAAACTTATATTCAAAAGGATGTCCCGGGGCCACCTTCCGCCAGATTTCTTTAAGTGTGGAAAGAATCTCCGTCAGATTCCCCGGCCGGACCTTGACTAGAAGGATGTCATAATCATCCGGTGTATAGATCATTCCAAGGGGAGCTATAGCATTGTGGAGGGTGTCAAAGTGGAAATCCTTAACAATCCCAATGATACGAAAATTACGGATCCTCTTCCCGATGGGATCCTTCATACCTATGGCTTTGATGGTTGTCTCATTTACTATAATCGGAAGTTCTCCCTCACTTTTTTCCTCTGCTTTGAAAAACCTGCCCTCAACAAGATCTAGACCAAAAACCTTCAGATAATCATGATCAACGGATAAAAGATCCATCAAATAAGTAGCATCTGTATCCCGGCCTTCCCATTCATTCAGAGTCATAGACCTATGATTGCCGGCGGGAGCATCGGAAGCCGCTGTAACTGCGATCACTGCTGTGTTTCTCGAAATCTCTTTTTTTAGAACTTGAAATTTTTCATCCAGGTCTCCTTTCAGATCAAGACAGAGAATATGGTCTTTTTCGATTCCTAAATTCATGTTCCGGATATAATGCATCTGGCGGTTGATTATTACAGTCCCAATAATCAGGCAAATGGTCAGCACAAACTGAAAAACAACCAGTATTTTTCGGAACAAGCCTCCCCCGGTTCCGGATAAAGATTTCTTTTTCAGCGCTTTGATGGGCTGGAAAGAAGAGAGAAAAAGAGCAGGGTAACTGCCGGCGATAACTCCGGTAAGAGCGGCAATTCCTAGAAGGCTTAAGATAAGAGTCAGTTGAGAAGTAATCTGGAAGGTCATCTCTTTTCCGGTCAAAGAGTTGAAGGCAGGCAGCAACAACTGAGCAAGGCTTACGGCAAAAATGAGCGCCATAAAAGCCAGGAGGATGGATTCACCAAAGAACTGGGAAATAAGATTTCCCCGCTTGGCACCAACAACTTTCCTCAATCCAACCTCAAGGGCACGGTTTTCGGATCGGGCTGTAGTCAGGTTCATAAAATTGATGCAGGCAATCAGGAGAATAAAAAAGGCTATTAGAGAGAAAATATATACATATCTGATGTCCCCATCCGTACCGGAAGCACGGATCCCTGTTGAGTACAGATGAACTTTTGTAAATGGCTGCAGGGAAAGTGTCATTATGGTTCCTTCATCATATTTTTTTAAAAATCCTTCAATTTGTGTATTGAATTTTAGATAATCTATTTGTTTACTCAAGAGGATATATGTATGAATTCCATAACTACCCCAATCGTCCATTTTCCAGCCATATTTTTCCAAGGAGATAAAAGGAACCACAAAATCAAATTGTATCTGGGAATTATGCGGGATGTTTTTCAGAACACCCGTGACCTGAAATTCATGTTTTCCGTCCACCTGAATGACTTGCCCGATAGGATCCTTCCCTTTGAAGTATTTTTGAACCATCTCTTCAGTCAGAACAATGGAAGCAGGAGCCGAAAGTATTGTATCCACATTGCCTTGAAGGAGGGGAAATGTAAATATTTTGAAAAGCTCAGGATCAGCGAAGGCAAAGCCATCCTCGTAAAAGCTATTATCTCCGAACCGAACAATTCTTCCGCGGGAACGTCTAAAACGAACCGCCTCGAGGACCTGTGGATAATCTTTTTTAAAGGCAGGACCAAAACCTGTTGGAAAGACAGGATAAGCGAGAAGCCGACCGTCTGACATTTGTTCGTGCTCCACAGCTCGAAAAAGCTGATCGGCATTTTCGTGAAAGCAGTCGAAACTCAATTCATTCCAAACCCAGAGTAGAATCAGAATGCAGGAGGCCATTCCGACCGTAAGCCCAGCCAGGTTGATAAAGGAATAAGCCTTATGCCTTTTGATTTTACGGAAGGCGATTTTAATATAGCTCCATACTAGGGAAGGCTTGACATAGAAGGGATGCCAAAACGGACGACTTCTTTTTTTATTTTCAAGATCAAACATTTTATCACCTCAACCTTTAAAAATCCTAAATCTTTACTACAATGAGGGCAAAGGCCTCCAGAGTGTTAAAAGATCCTTATATACCCTCATCCAGGGACGCCTCTCCATGCTCATATTTTAGTCCTGTACTTTTTCCCTCATTTACAATCAAGAATCATGCCAAAAATTATAACGTGAATAGAATCAAGCCTTTAGAGGTTAATCGTTAATTAAATTTACAAAAAAATCCTCTTGATCATGTTTGGAACCGAACACAATCTGTCCGTATATGAACAGCTTTTTAAAAATTATTCGTATCTCAAACTTTTAACCGGGTTTGCAATTGCCGCTTTAATCGATTGGTAACTCACTGTCAAAAAAGAAATCAAGATCACGGCAAATGCAGCAATTAAAAATGTCACAATGCCAATATTAGTTTTGTAAGCAAAGGTTTGCAGCCATTTATTCATTGCAAAATAGGAGATAGGCCAGGCAATAACAATCGCAATGAATACCCATTTTGTAAATTGTTTTGTCAACATACTTACAATTTCCGGAACAGATGCCCCCATAACTTTTCTAACACCAATTTCTTTGGTTCTCTGAATTGTGGAAAACGAAGCCAAACCAAACAAACCAAGACTGGCGATAAATAGGGCAAGTAAGGCAAAAAGTATAAAAATACTCTCTACTTTTTGTTCAAGTTTGTAGGAAGAATTAAAAACATCATCAAAGAATTTATATTCGAATGGATAATTGGGAGAAAATTTTGCCATTGTTTCTCGAATAAATGTCACTGTTTTTGGGACATCTTTTTCTTTTGCTTTAATAGATAAATTTCGATTTGCTCTTTCCGGATTTAAATCCAAACAAATCGGCTGAATGGATTCATGAAGCGGCAACATGTGAAAATCTTTGACAATCCCGACAATTTTCCCGCTTCTTCCTCCTAAAAAATGTTTAAATTCTTTACCAACCGGATTTTCCAAGCCGATTTCCTTAACAGCAATTTCATTTAAGAGGAAAGCTCCGGTAGCATCAGAGGAAAAATCTTTAGAAAAATTTCTACCTTCCACGATTTTAATCTCATAAAGATCAACATAATTATAATCTATAAAGTTTATAAAAATTTCTTGTTTTTTATCTTCTGGTTTTCCAGGCCAATCTGCAAGAGTTGCAGCCCCGGATTCATTTGGTAAATCAAAACAGGAAGAAACGGCTAAAATATTTGGATTTTTTTCTAATTCATTATTAATCGATTCAATATTGCTTCGGAGTTTGTTGTCGCGAATATCGACTACGATAATATGGTCTTTGACAAAACCAACATCTTTATTGCGAATGAAATGCATCTGATCTTTGATAGTCACTGTGGCAATAATTAGAATGATGGAAATCATAAATTGACCAACAACAAGGCTGTTACGCAGTTTTGATCTTTTTGTACCTGCAATTTGATTTCGAAAAGTTGTCATTGGATTAAAGGTTGAAATGGCGAAAGCAGGATATCCTCCGGCAATGACACTTACAAAAATTAGCAACACAATTAGCCAGGATAAAAATTGCATGTTTTCGAATAGGTTAAAATTCAAATTCCGTTCTGCAAAAACATTGAATGAAGGCAATAATAGCCAAACCAAAATGGTTGCCAGGAGAAAAGCTAAAATCGAAAAAAGGATCGATTCTCCTAAAAACTGTTTAATCAATTGAGGCCGGGTAGCGCCAATCACTTTACGAATTCCGATCTCTTTCATCCGTTGAGTAGAACGTGCAGTGGCCAAATTTATGTAGTTTATACAAGCGATGATCAGGATTAAAATGGCAACGGAAGTTAGTAAATAAATTAGTTTGACTTGATCTGACTGCAAATGAATTTTAGTAAGAGGTTGAAATTCAAATTGTTTTTGTTTGGCGGTTTCTTCATCAAAATGTTTTGTTATCAGACTTGGAATTTTACTTTCTAAATCTTCCAGATTTGATTCTTTATTTAATAAAATATAGGTGCGATAAGAACTATACCTCCAGGATTTATGATCGTGAAATGAATCCATTATTTGAGTCGTTTTAAATGGCGCAAGAAAATCGACAGTAAGAATAGAATTGTCCGGCAAATCTTTCAAAATTCCTGTTATTTTAAAATCATGTTCACTTTTATAGCTGATATTTTTCCCGATTGGATTTTCATTTCCGAAATATTTTTTCGCCGTCAATTCTGAAATCACTACAGAATTTGGATCATCCAAGACTGTTTGAGGATCTCCTTCTAAGAGTTCAAATGAAAAAATGTCAAATGTCTCAGGATCGGTAAAACAGAAACCGTTTTCAAAAAAATTCTTATCTTTATAAGAAATGTGGATTTTCCCAGTTCGATAAAACCTGGTTGCTGATTCAACCTCTGGAAATTCTGCTTTAAGTGTGGGAGCAAGTGGAGGTTGAGTAAGATTGGAGAGTCGATCAGAACCTTGTTGGCCTTGTAAAATCCGATAAATTCGATCAGCATTTTTATGATATTTATCAAAACTAATTTCAAACTGAACTAAGAGTAAAATTAAAATTACAGCGGTGAGCCCTAAAGCTAATCCTGCAATATTGATAAAGGAATATCCTTTGTGTCTTTGAATATTCCTGAATACGATTTTAAGGTAATTTTTGAACATGATTGAACTCTATATGAATGATTGGATTAAAAATTATAGCCCAAATTAACCTCAGTATTCCGGAATAACTATTGTCACTGGTTTTAAAGGGGGGATATCTGAGAAAATTTTATGTCTTTACTCTCAAGAGTTGTTCCCAGCGTTTTTTCCAGCACTGCTAAAGAGAGGTTATAATCGATGACTGCTCTAATTTCAGCGCTTTTTGCATTTGCTAGGTCTCTTTGATACTGAAGCACAGTATAGTTTGTTGAAAGTCCTACTATCAGTTTTTTCTCTTCCGCCGCAAGTGTTTTTTCAGCAAGTTCGCTTGCTGTCTTATAGGCATGGACTCGCTTATAATTAGACATTACATTTCGAACGGCATTTCTTATTTCCAGAAATGCCTGTTGTTCATCATTCTGTAATTTAAATTTTGCCTGTTTAAAATTAACTTTTGCCTGGGCAAACCGAGCACGAGAAAAAATCGTTGCCACAGGTATGGAAAGGGTTAGCCCTACAGCCCAGTTTTTATAAGCAAAAGAAAAAGTATCTTTTAAAGATTTGGTAGCATCCCCAGGAGTTTTTCCCACTACGACATCTGTAAGGGGATTATTATCTTGATAAAGTATCTGGGTTCCTGATAGACCAGGGCTCCAGTATGAAACATCAAAACTTAAGCCAGGAAGAAGCTGATTCTTGGCATAACTTAATTCAACATCTTTACTTTTTATGTCAATACGGCTTGCCTTAAGGTCAGGTCGGTTCTGAATTCCAATAAGCAGGGCCTCATCAAGACTTATATCTTTTTCTTTATAGGTCGGCTCGTCAACAGGGATCATATTTTGAATCTTTACATCCTCCTCTGCAACAAGATTAATAATGGTTTTCAAGGTATCTTCATTGTTTTTAACCAGATACTCAGCTTCTATGATATCGGCTTCTCTGGCAGCTACTTCAGATTCAGCACTCAATACCTCTATGGGAGCAAGCACACCTACTTCCACCTCTTTTTTGTTTTTTGCCAGTAAGTCAAGGGCAAGTTTAAGAGATTGTTGCTTTGCTTTAAGGTTTTCTATGCTGAACACAAGTTCCCAGTAAGCTTCTTCAACATTATAAATAGTCTGTATAAGTGATTCTTTAAAATTTGCCTCTGATATTTGAGTGTTGTTATTAGCTACAATGATTTCCCTGCGAGTCACTTTAAATCCAAAATCCTTTAAAAGAGGTTGAGACAAGCTAAATGAAAGCGAGCTACCGTAGCGGGGATTTATGGTCTGAAACTTCCTGTTGGAATCGCTTTTGTAAGAATAAAGGGATACGGAAAGAGTCCCTCCTGTAGGAAAGAGCTGCTCTAATTGGAGGCCGTAATCATCATACACAGCGGTTACTTGTTCTGCTGCATCAATCCAAGAAAAAGAAGGATTATTGGTCTCCTGTTTTCCATAATTAAAAGACAGGGAAGGCAGGAATATTTCTTTCTCCACAGAAGCAGATATATCTGCTAGCTCTGGATTTAAAACTTCAACAGCTATGTTTAGATTGTTTTTCAAGGCACCTAAAATGCATTCCTCAAGAGTAATAGGAATTTTACTCTTCTGACCGCTAAACGTGACTGCTGATAATAATATAATTAGAACACATATTCCCGTTATCTTTTTATACATTTTTATCCTCCTGATAAAGTTTTTCTTTCTGGTAGATTAATAGTCATTTGTCTATTAAGTATTAAGCAATAAATAGGTGTCAGAGTTCTAACTACTTATTTTCTAATAAACATCGAACCCAAGAGGCGATCCACCTTTTCATTCTCTAGTTTGAAATCTCTTATCTCTTCGTCATCATAGCGGTGGAATATCAAAAAACCCTTATCGTATCCGAAGATGTCTTTTTTCAGCGGTACAAATGAAACATCTAAATCCCCCAGGAATTCACCCGTAAAAAGGCGGCCGGCCATTGTCGAAAACCGATATGTTTTCTGAAGCTCCACCGAGAAATACCTTCCCTCGTACTCGGAAAAGTCAAATTCCACAGGAGGCTTGATCTTTTTGGCCTCATCCTGCAGTTTGTCTTTTGAAAAGAGGGCAAGCTTATATCCGGTTCCTGAAGGTCCTTCTGTGAAGCGGTACTGTAGCCCTCTTATCCCATCGACATCGAAAACGCCCTGCCCTCGATGCTGCAGTTCCCTGGGCATGATGGCTTCGCCGATATTCCCGAACTGCTCCGACAAAACGCGGCGGAAAAGACTGCCGTTCTCATGGTAGATACAGACAAGCGAGCCGCTTCCCAATTGATAAAAGCCTTCCCAGCCTGCCGATTCTTTCGGATCCCACGGGACGGCGGTGTCCGGTTCCTTTCCTTCGGCTCCCCGGGGCGGGCCGAAGTCCATCCTCAGTTCTTCGACCAGGAAGTCACCCACCTTCTCGAAAATATCGAAGAGTGATATCCGGTCTGACTGGATATTGCTCAAGGCAATCAGGCAGGCGTCCTTCTCGATAAACCTGTCCACGAGAGCCCGAAATCCATATGAAGAGCCTCCGGCTCGAACGATCGTTAAATTGTCTTTGCCGTCATTATAAGGGACGGACATGACGATTCCGGCCAGAGAAAAATCGGAAGAATGCGGTTCAAGAAGCATTTTTTTGTTTTTTTCGGATAGGATGTTGTCGCCCGCGAAATCCAATATTTTCTGAAAACTGTACAGGTCTTTGGCGGTGCTCAGGATGTTACCGGCGGCAAGGCGGGTCGATTCCTCCTCGATAGTGGCGAGCGCATACCCTTCCAGGCCCTTCTGATAGCCGGTAGCCATATTTTTATAGATGGTCCTGTTGTTGTCGACATGGGAGTCTTTCATGCCCAGAGGACCAAAAATATTTTCCTCCAGCAGCTCAGGATAGGACTTCCCCGACACGGCTTCCAGAATAACGCCCAGTACATAATATCCGGGACTGGAATAGGTCATCCGTTCACCGGGCTTGTGCAGAAGTTCGATGTCCCAGAAATGCTTCATAAACTCCAAAGGCGTATGGAAATACTTGTCATGCACATCGAAGTACCGGGGGATGCCGATGAAATGGTGGGGGATGCCCGATTTGTGTTCCAGCAGATGACGGACTGTGATTATAGAGGCGTTTTTCTTGGGGAAATATGGGAGATAGGAGTCGATTGTTGCGTCAAGATTAATGAGACCCTTCTCAGCCATCTGCAGCACCAGGACGGCCGTGAATAGTTTTGTTATGGACCCGATGAGATATTTGGTGTCGGGTTTGTTGGGAATGTCAAAACTCCTGTTGGCGAGACCGTAGCCTTTGTGAACAAGAATCTTCTCTCCTACGCCAATCAAAATTGTTCCGTTGAATGGAACAGGGAGGGAGTCGAGAAATCGATCGACCTTTTCTTTCAGAGACACCTTAAGGCCGGTGTCCCCCCCCTGGTTTAGAGGATCTGCATACAAACGCAAACCACAATTGATAAACATCAGCCCGACCAAAAAAACAACTGCATAAAGACGATATTTTTTCATAAATTTTTTCTCTTTTTTTACTCCTACACCTTTTCACGCATTTACATTCAAGAATCATGCCAAAAATTATAACGTAAATAGAATCAAGCTGTTAGAGGTTAATCCTTGAAAAATTTCCAAAAAATCCTCTTGATTATGTCTGGAAATGAACACAATCTGTCCGTATATGAACAGATTTTAAAAATTATAGGCCATATTGACTTTGGCATTGATCTTGCTTTATCATTACAGAGGGAAAAAAATGGAAAATCAGATTGAGGCCAGAGTGTTAATCGTAGATGATGATCTGGGTGTATTACAGGCAGCGCAGTTCTATTTAAAGCAATATGTAAAATTAATAGATATCAGGGACAATCCCGAAGAAATGATCCGGGCCTTTCAACCAGGACAGTACAACGTTATCCTTCTGGATATGAACTTCACACTGGACCTCACCAGCGGGGAAGAAGGATTATACTACCTTAGAGAATTAAAAAGAATCGATCCTGCAATTGAGGTTATTTTGATTACTGCTTATGGGGATGTGGAATTAGCAGTAAAAGCCATCAAAGAGGGGGCCACTGATTTTATTTTAAAACCCTGGCAGAATGAAAAATTATTAGCCACGGTTACCACCACATTTAAATTATATCAGAGCAGAAACAGGATTAAGATTCTTCAATTCCAAAAAGAACAGCTTATTGATAATATTAATAAGCATTTTTATAACCTCATTGGGACTTCCAAACCAATGCAGGATGTTTTTTCTATAATCAAAAAGGTTTCTAAAACCGATGCCAACATATTGATCACCGGGGAGAATGGTACCGGAAAAGAATTGGTTTCAAGAGCTATCCATCGGGATTCCTTGCGCTGTCATGAACCCTTTATCAGCGTAGATATGGGAGCAATCAGCGAAACGCTGTTTGAGAGTGAATTATTCGGACATAAAAAGGGTTCTTTTACCGATGCTAAAAAAGATAGGGCAGGACATTTTGAAATCGCTTCCAGTGGGACTCTCTTTTTAGATGAAATAGGAAATCTCCCTTATCCCTTACAGGCAAAAATTCTGCGGACTATGGAAAGCCGGGAAGTAAAAAGATTAGGAAGCAATCAAACCATCCCCATTAATATTCGCCTAATTTGCGCCACCAACCTGGATATCCACAAAATGGTGAGGGAACGTAAATTTCGAGAAGACCTCCTTTATAGGATAAATACCATTGAAATAAAACTACCACCCCTCAGGGATCGGGACCAGGATATCATCCTACTGGCCAATACATTTCTGGAACAATACTGTAAAAAATATAAAAAATCCCTCAAAACCCTCACAACAAAAACCCAGGAAATGTTAAAAGTATACCATTGGCCTGGCAACATAAGAGAGTTAAAACATTCTACTGAAAGAGCAGTAATAATGAGTGATAAGGACAGCTTAACCCCCGATGATTTCTTTTTTTCCTCTCAAAAAGATCAGATAGAAAAAGTCCCAGACAACTTAACCTTAGACCACCTTGAGCAGGAATTCATAATCAAAGCCCTTAAGAAACATAATAAAAATATTTCAAAGGCGGCCAAAGAACTGGGTTTATCCCGTTCAGCTTTATACCGCAGAATGGATAAATACAATATCACTCTATGAAAAGATATTTTAATAAATTTAAGATCCGGGTTTTTATCCAGGTATTATTAATCTGTATCAATATTTTCCTGGGTATTTTCCTTTATACTTTATACCAAAATTTCTTGATGGTTGGAATTTTTCTGATTATATTATTATCACTTGTCTATTATCATGTAAAATATATGGATCAAACCAATCGTAATTTTAAACGATTCCTGGAAGCTATTAATTATTCAGACTTTTCTCAATCCTTCACCGACAAAAACCTGGGAAAATCCTTTTCTGAATTAAGCCAGGCCTTTACCCAAGTTGTGGAAAAATTTCAAAAGGCCCGGGCGGAAAAAGAAAAAAGCTTCCGCTACATGAATACCATTGTCCAGTACATTAATAATGGTCTTATCAGCTTTGATCAGGAAGGAAATGTTGATTTTATCAACCGGTCAGCAAAGAAGATACTTAACATCAGTTTTTTAAAAAACATTCAGTCCATTAAAACCAAGAATCCCAGCCTATATCAACTGATGAAAAAGATCCGGCATGGAGAAAAATTAGTAAAAAAGATCTCAATTAATAACGATACAAAACAGATGGCCTTTTCAGGTTTTGAATTTAAAGTGGGCGATAAAGAGTTAAAATTATTATCTATCCAGGATATCCACAATCTTTTGGAAGATAAGGAATTAGAAGCCTGGCAAAAATTAATTCGGGTACTAACCCACGAAATCATGAATTCCCTTACCCCTATTTCATCCCTCAGCAGTACTACCTTTGATTTAATCCAAGAGATTGAGGTACAGGATGACCCGTTAAAAGAAAAATTACTGGATATAAAAGATGCTTTAAATACTATTCATAAAAGAAGTGAAGGCTTAACTGATTTTGTAAAAGCTTACCGCAGCATGACTCTAATCCCCAAACCTGAATTTCAGATTATTTCGGTATCCACTCTTTTTTCCAGAGTATACAAAATACTAAAACCCAAACTCCAGAAGCAAGGAATCCTGTTTGAGAAAATTATAGATCCAGAGTCACTGGAAATCAGCGCCGATCCCTCCTTAATGGAACAGGTTCTGATCAATCTGCTGCTCAATTCCATCCACGCCCTCAAAGAGATCCAGAAACCCAAAATCGAATTGAAATGTTTTTTAGGAGACAGCGGCAAAGTGGTCATCCAGGCAATTGACAATGGCAGTGGTATTTTAGAAAAAAACCTTGGGAAAATCTTTGTCCCCTTTTACTCCACAAAGAAATCATCGGGGATCGGCTTAAGTTTCTGCAAACAGATCATGAAGTTACACAACGGCCAGATCAAGGTTGCCTCCACCCAAAACTCCATCACCTTTTCATTGTATTTTTAATCTTTGTAATAGAATTGCAAACAGTTTGACGAATGCAAAACAAGGAGTGCAAATATGACCGGGTCGCAAACCATTCTTGGATCAAACGTCAATAAAATAAAAGTATAGTAATTTTTTTCTTAGTTATTTATAATTATTGTGTTTACAGGTTCTGATAGGTATCTGTACTTTATGCAGAGAAGATAGATAGATGAAAAAAAGATCTTTTGTACTGCATCCTTTTTTCTTTGCCATATATCCCATGCTGTTTTTTTACTCACACAACATCAAAGAATTAACGCTTAATGTGGTGTTTCTCCCGATGGCCATCATTCTTGGTCTTTGCCTGATACTTTGGTTCATCCTTCTCCTTTTCAAGAACCAAGGAGGGATAGTCCTTTCGCTATTTTTTATTATATTCTTCAGCTACGGACACCTATCCAGGCTGTTTTTCGGAGAAGTAGTCCCTTTATTCTTTTCCGTCGTCTATTTGCTGGTCTTTCTGGCCCTAACAGTCGGAGTTTTCAAGCTAAAAGGGGACCTGATCAAATTCACATCTATCTTGAATATCATCTCTATCGCACTGGTCATCTTTTCAGTTTATAATATCACCTATTATGAATTGAAATACCGGGTCAAAGTGTCTCTTCCTGATCAATCATTATCTTCCGATTTTTTTAAAAGCAAAAAAACTGAGTTGGCGAACATTCAAAACTTTCCTGATATCTATTACATCATTTTTGACAGATACGGAAGCTCTGAAGTCCTCTCAGAATTTTTCGATTTTGATAATAGTGCCTTTGAGACAGACCTGGAAAAAAGAGGATTCTACGTGGCATCTAGAAGCAGGACCAACTATCCTTATTCCTACTTATCTCTTGCATCATCATTAAATCTGGATTATCTGGATTTTCTATATGAAAAAACGGGCAAAACGAATGATAAAACAATAGCCTACCAACTGTTGAAAAAAACCAGAGCGGTTCAATTTCTAAAATCCCTGGGATACAAATATTACCATCTTGGAATGTGGTGGGAACCGACACGGATTAATACATTAGCGGATGAAAATTTTCTTCATAAAAGTTTCGAAACTTCTTCATTCAAGCTGGATGAATTCTCAAGTAAATTGCTGCAGACAACATTATTGGATTTCTTTATTCAGAAATTTTCCCCTGATAAGACGAGAAAAGGCAGGGGAGGGGCCCAAATAGTTCTTTACCAGTTTAACCAACTGGAAAAAATCCCCCTCATGAGCGGACCGAAGTTCGTTTTTGCACACATTCTAATAACCCATCCTCCATACTTCTTCGACAAAGATGGAAAAATACTGCCCCATGAGGTGAAAAAAAAGAAAAAAGAAAAAGAACTCTATCTTAATTCCATTCAATTTGCCAACAAGAAAATTCTTCATCTTGTAGATAAGCTTATTTCTGATTCAGCCAGGCCGCCCCTGATCATTCTGCAGGCTGACGAAGGCCCTCGCTCAAGGCTTATTAAAAGTGTGGAAGAATTGAAAAAAGCTGATAGGCGTCTGAGACTCCGTACCGGAATCCTGAATACACTGTATTTACCAGGTGCAGACCAAAAACTCTTACACAAAGACATGTCTCCTGTTAACACATTCCGGTTAATTTTCAACATTTATTTTGGTACAAGTTTTAATATACTCGAAGACAAGAGTTTTATCTCCCAAAGCAGAAAAAATTTATATAAATTCAAAGATATAACAAAAATAATTCATGTGGGAACTGTTGTAGTAAGGTCAAAACCGGGAAGGGCGAGGATTTATCTAGACGGTAAGTATTTAGAGATAAAGACGCCTAAAACTCTCAGGGGAATCCAACCCGGCACCCATACCTTAAAGTTGACAAAAAGATTACACGAGGACTATGAGATAACCTTTCAAATTAAGGCAGGGGAAACAAAAACGATCGATGCAATTATTATCCTAAGGTCTGAAAAAAAAGCATGGGTTTCTTCCCAGTGATCACCCAAGAATTCACCGTGGTCTCCGGTAAAAAATGATTGCGGTATTTTCAATCAGGTTTTGACTCTCCAGGTATTTAAACAATCTCCCCATTTCCTCCCGGATGATGAAGTTAAAGTTGTCATGCACGCCACGGTAAAGCGGTATGGTTCCCCGTGCCGCTAAGGCATCGATATGAGGAGTTTTTAAAAAATCGGGTTTGTAGCAGCTCAACCGATCGGCTCTGAGCGTATCGATGGTAATAAGCAACAGATTGGTCCCGTCTTTTTATTCTTATAATCGCTAATATTTTATCATATCTAAAACAAGCGCAGGAAAACATCAGTAATTTTTACTCTAAATACGCTTTATACAGGCCAATTCTATGAGATTTCCAATTTCTTGCGAACTTCTTGTTGACAGGATATGTTTGTTCTCTGTATTATTGTTGATATAGCAGCTCAGAAGTAGGAAATTTGATAAAATTTAGAGAAAATCATCACAATTAAAAAAAAATTCCTATCGTGCTCCCCGAAGCTGTGGATTGACAAGGGGAGGGGGATTCAATATGCTTAACCTATAAGGCTAAACATCCATGAGTTTTAAATGCCCAGATTGTAACACCGATAATCCGGATACGGCCCATTTTTGTGCTGAGTGCGGGACCGGTCTCAAATCCCCTAATAAGGAGGAGGAAACCCTTACCCGAACCCTCACTTTAGCCCAGGATGAGCTGGCCACCGGCTCTATCTTTGCCGGCCGCTACCAGATCATCGAACAGATCGGCAGAGGCGGCATGGGCCGCGTGTACAAGGCCTTTGATACGGAGATTCAAGGGAAGGTCGCGCTCAAGCTAATCAAACCTGAAATCGCGGCGGACAAGAACAGCATCGAGCGTTTCCGCAATGAACTGAAATTAGCCCGGAAAGTCGCCCACAGGTATGTCTCCCAGATGTTCGATCTGGGAAACCATGAAAGCACCTATTTCATCACCATGGTATACGTAACCGGAGAGGACTTGAAAAGCTTCATTCGGCGAACAGGCCAACTTTCAGTCAGCAAGGCCTTGACATTGGCTGGGCAGATCGCGGAAGGACTGAGCGAGGCCCACCGTTTGGGGGTCATACACCGGGACCTCAAGCCGCGCAACATCATCATCGACAAAGACGGCAATGCCCGGATCATGGATTTTGGGATCGCCCGCTCTGTTTCCTCCAAAGGGATCACGGAAAAGGGTATCATGGTGGGAACGCCAGAATATATGTCGCCGGAGCAAACCGAAATGATCGACGTGGATCACCGCACCGACCTCTACTCGTTGGGTATCGTCCTATTCGAGATGCTGACCGGACGCGTCCCCTTTGAAGGAGAAACTCCTTTGGGGGTGGCGGTCAAGCAGAAAACCGAAAAGCCCCCCCGGCCCGAAGAGTTCAATCCCCAGATTTCTCAAGACCTCAGCCGCCTGATCCTCAAGTGCCTGGAAAAGGAACCGGCTGAGCGGTATCAGACGGTGGACGACCTGCTGGCCGCTTTGCGGGAGATTACAGCCGAGCTGCCTACAACGGAGATTACACCCCCCCGCAAGCGTCCCACAGAATCCCGGACGATCACAGTCACCCTCGGATTGAAAAAAACATACATCCCCTTCCTGGCGTTGATTCTGCTGGTTGCGGCTATTGTTATAGTGTGGCAGCTCCTTGACAAACCCCAGGTCGGCTCGCTTCCCAACGGCAAACCATCCCTGGCTGTGCTGTATTTCAAAAACAACACCGGGCAGGACCAATTCGAACACTGGCGAACCGCTCTGACCGATCTGCTGGTAACCGATCTCCACCAGTCCAAGTATGTGCGCGTTCTAAGCAGTGAACGCCTGTACGGTATTCTCGGGGACCTGGATGCGATCCAGGCAGTGTCTTATTCCGACCAGGTGATCAAGGAGGTGGGGGAGCGGGGTCGGGTGGATCGAGTCTTGGTCGGAAACTACACCGAGGCCGGCGACACCTTTCGCATCAATGTGTCCCTGCAGGACGCCCGCACCAGTGAGATCATCGCCTCGGAGAGTGTGGAAGGCCAGGGAGAACGCAGTTTTTACAGTTTGGTGGATGAACTTACACTTTGGGTTAAATCTCATTTCGAACTCACAGACCAGGAACTGGCCGAAGACATCGACAATCAAGTGGAAACGATCACCACCCATTCCCCGGAAGCCTTGAAGATTTACAGTGAGGCCCGGCAGTTACACCTTCAAGCGCAGTACGCGGAGAGCATCATGCGCATGCAGGAGGCAATGCGGATCGATCCGGAATTTGCCATGGCCTACCGGTCGGTAGCTGTTTCTTACGGCAACCAAGGGCAGCGCTTCCCGCGCAGACGAGCCATCGAGAAGGCCTTCGAGCTGAGCGACCGGGTTTCAGAGCGGGAACGCCTGACGATCCGGGGGGATTACTTCATGACCTCAGAGAGCACCTATGACCGGGCCATCGATGCGTTTGAAAGCCTGCTCAAGATCTATCCGGATGACCGAATTGGGAACATCAATCTGGGAATCATCTACAATGACCTCGAGCAGTATGATAAGGCGATCACCCTCTTCAAGACTATTATCCGCATCGAACCGGACAATATGCTGTCACATTGGAACCTGGCGGAGACGTACTGTTCCATGGGGGAATATGCGCAAGCCCGGCAAACCCTGCGCAAATATCTGGAGCATGATCCTGAGAATGCTAGCTTCTTCCAAAAAATAGGTGATATCTACGCGTACGAGGGGAACTATGACCAGATGTTGAAACTTGTGGAAAAATTCTCCGAATCAAACCCGGATAACCTCTATTTTGCGTTCTTTACCCGCGCCTACATCGAACTGCTGCAGGGGAATTTCCAGAAGGCCAAGGAAAATTTCCTGAAGCTTCCCGAAGCCTCTAGCAAACGGCGGGAGGGATTGGCTTTTGTGTATTATCATCAGGGAAAATTTCAGGCAGCCATAGAAGTACTCCAGAAGCCATCACGCTTGTACTATGCGCTGGCGGATGCCTACCTCAAGAGCGGGCAGCCGGAGGCCGCGCTGGAGGAATACCAGAAAGAGTGGAAGGATGCGCTTCAGGATGGCAGCCTCCGCTGGCAGGTGGATGTGCTCCATTCCCAGGGCCTGGCTTTCCTGCAAAAAGGGGAGGCTCAGGAAGCCCAGCGCCTAGCCGATCAGATCACAGCCCTGGTTCAGGATAGTGTAAGTTTGCGTCTGATACGTTATGCTGATCACCTTCTGGGGATGAAGGAACTGCAAGCCAAAAACTACCTCCTGGCTGTCTCTCATCTGGAAAAAGCTGCAGCAGGATTGTATGCGCCAGAACCCAACTTTCCCGCACTACAACCTTTGTTTTTCAGCACTTTGGCTGAGGCCTATTTAGAGGCAGGGGAGCTTGACAAAGCTGCCCAGCACTTCAAGAAAGTATTGGACATGGCCCTGGGACGGCATGAAGCCGGAGATATCTATGCCCGTTGTTTCTTTGGGCTTGGCCGGGTGTTCGAACAGAAGGGCGAGATTAATCAGGCCAAGGAACAATACCAGCGTTTCTTAAGTCTTTGGGAGGGTGGAGATCCCGATTTACCAGAAGTGGCCGAAGCACGGGAGCGCCTGCTCGCTCTCGACAGATAAAGACCATCAAATCCGAACCAGCAAGGCATCGCTTTTATTATCTATGCTTTCGCAAAACCAAGGTACGGGAGGCAAGAGATACCAAAGGGCATGATCAGGGCCTTGGCGTCTTTTCCCTGAGCCTTAAGCGCTTCTGAGAGGGCTTTTTGGGGGGAGTCAAAACAGCGGAAAAATAAATTATTTGTTACCTCCTGTGGGAGGTCAGAGACCAGGTAGATCCTATGCTCAAGCTGTATCTTTGCCATCTGAGAGGCGATGTGGCGGCCCTGGATAAATTTATGTTTTAATTCATCCACTAGTTTATCAAGCGAAAGATTCTCTGACAGAGCACGGGCAAAATTTTCCTCACCGATACCTTCTTTACAGCAGGCAAAAGTCAGGACTATCCCGCCTTTTTTGACTGCAGGCAAAGCATTCTGGATAGCTTTGTGTGTCTGGTAGAGATTTATGTCTTTAGGAAAACCTCCGGGAGAAATAATGACAATATCAGCCAGTTCGTCGATCTGCAACCTATATATCCGGTCGATATATTCTGCTCCTGCCCGGTGCGCAGCAGTCACATCACCAGCCACCACCTTTATTATCTCCTTTTGGGGATTTAATATTGCATTGACCATAAAATCCACCCCAACCATAGCAACTATCTCTTCCAGTTCTTCTCGCAGGGGATTGCCTGTGAGCATGCCGGCTTTAGCATTAGGATGAAGAAACAGGCTGTGATTGGATTCAATAGTAGCCCGGCTGCATACACCAGGCGCCAAAGCTTTGACACCGCCGCTGTATCCGGCAAAATAATGGAATTCAAGACTCCCAGTTGCTATGACAAAATCAGCCTCAAGGACTTTTCTAAACACTTCCGCTTTTGTCCCCCTGCTTGTGACTCCGACCTGCTCACAATCCTCTATATCATGGTCAATACACTCGATCCTCTCATATATCTTTTTGCCTACAAGGTCTTTTTTTTCTTCCTCAGTCTGCTTTCTGTGCACTCCCAGGCCAAATACTATTTTGACCTGATTGTCATCCAGGCCAGCAGTTTTTATCTCCGCTAAAATAGGAGGCAGTAAAATCTTCGAAGGCACAGGCCGGGAAATATCGCTGACAAGGATCACAACCCGGTCATTTGGGGAAAGAAGCTCTTTAAGCCGCTGGCTGCCAATAGGCTCAGCCAGGGCCTGCCTTACTTCAGCAGCCGGGTCGTCAAGCCCGTCTATATCCTCCGGCTTCATCATCCCCAAAAAATTGCTGTCCGGAATATCAAGAGAGACTATTTTTTTTCCGTAATTTAAATCGACTTTCATCTATTTTTCCAACCCATGAATAATTCAGGTTAATTCAATCTTAAAAACAGATAACAAAACTGTCAAGCTAGAAAACACACTTCTAAGCATTCGATACGGTTTTAGTGGTGAAGGAAGAGTTCCCGCTTTCAGGACATCCCCCAAAAAATTTACTGCTTTTCATTTAAACATAAGCCTTTAAGTAATTTATATTAAATAACAAGTGAAAAGCTTTTTTTTGACAGAAGAGCGGTAAAAAGAATCAGGTCAATTGATTAAGAAAACCGTGAGCAAGGATGAGCGGGCACGGTTCCTCTCCAGAGTGGAGAGGGGAGCGAAGACTGTATCCGAGCGGATTTTCCACGCTGGGGAAAATTCGCGTGTTTTCGTATCAACTGACCTGATTCTTGCTTAATGCTAAGAAGCTTAGAAAAAATTGAGAGAACTCCAATTCCCGCTTTACTTTGACATCCGAACTTTCATATGATATTACGGCTCATATGGAATCTATTTCTGCCAAGCGCCTCCCCTATTCAAAAATCCGGGTGATGTTTGATGCTGCTAAAAAACTGGAAAAACAGGGCAGAGATATCATCCATCTAGAGATCGGCCGGCCTGACTTTAACACACCCCCGCACATCGTAGAAGCAGCTATCGAGGCTTTAAAGGCAGGAAAGCACCACTACTCGGCTAATGCCGGCATTATCGAGCTGCGGGAAGCAGTAGCTGAAAAATACGCATCTGAATATAAACTGAATTTCTCTCCAGAATCTGAAATCGTGATCACAAACGGAGTGGCAGAAGGAGTCTTCCTGGTAATAAATGCCCTGCTTGATCCGGGAGACCAGGTTTTAATCCCTGACCCACGTTGGGTCAATTACGAACCGGATGCTTACACAAACTTTGTTGAACCAACAAGTTATACCCTGTTTGAGGAAAAAAACTTCCAACCTGATCCTGAGGAGCTGGAGGAAAAAATCACCCCCCGGACAAAAATGTTGATTTTAGCCAGCCCCTCCAATCCTACCGGGGGAGTCACAGGTAAAAAAATTCTGGAACAGATCGCTGCCCTGGTTGAAAAACATAACCTCATAGTAGTAAGCGACGAGATCTACGAAAAGATCATCTACCCTCCTGCAGAACACATCTGTGCCGCATCCTTAGAAGGATTGCAAGAACGAACAATAGTACTGAACGGATTCTCAAAATTTTACTCGATGACAGGCTGGCGGCTGGGATATGCTGTAGGGCCGCAAAAATTAATAGACCCGGTATTACGTTACCACCAATACATGATAACTTCGACCAACACATTTGCCCAATGGGGTGCGGTGACAGCGCTTAAGGGAGACCAGAATCCGTCTCTTATAATGCGGGACAAATTCCGGAAACGCCGGGACTTTATTCACACTGCAATCAATGAAATTCCCGGGTTTTCCTCTACACTACCGGCCGGAGCTTTTTATCTCTTCCCCTCTATTAAAGAAACAGGGCAAAGTGGAATTCAGGTCGCAGAGATGTTACTTGAAAAAGCCGGAGTAGCAACAGTCGCTGGTGAGTATTTCGGTATAAAAGGAGCCGGGCACATCCGGATATCCTATGCCAATTCTATGGAAAACCTTAAAACTGCGGTTAAGAAAATTAAAGGTGTTATGAAAAACAATAAATAGTAAGTAGATAATGGAGGTATTAATGCAGGAAAATAAAACTCTATCTTTAAGATCTTCAGCTCTGCTGCTTTTATTTATTTTATTGATAATATCTCCTCTTCCAGCCCAGAACCAGATCACAAGCCCCAAAGAACATTTCGGACACAACATCGGTGATGACTATTTCCTGGCCACTTATACCCAGATGACAGAATACTGGAAAAAACTCGCTGCAGAATCCGACCGCATGATCCTTGAGGAAATTGGCCTAACTGAAGAAGGCCGGACCATGATCATGGCTATTATTACTTCACCTGATAATCATAAAAACCTTGACCATTATCGGGAGATATCAATAAAAATGGCTCTGGCAGAAGGACTCAAAGATAGCGAGGCCCGAACATTAGCCGCAGAAGGCAAAGCTGTAGTCTGGATCGATGGCGGCCTGCATGCTACCGAAGTCGTAGGCGCCCAGCAGGAGATCGAACTGGTCTTTCAGATGGTCAGCCGCAATGACACCGAAACCCTGAGCATCCTTGACAATGTCATCCTTCTGGCAACAATAACCAATCCCGACGGCATGGACCTTGTCAGTAAATGGTATATGCGGGAATCCGATCCTGCTAAACGCTCAACCAGGGGACTTCCCCGCCTGTATCAAAAATATGTCGGACACGACAATAACCGCGACTTCTATATGGTAACCCAAAAAGAATCTGAAGCTGTTTGCAGGGTCCTGTACGAACAGTGGTTTCCCCAGATCATATACAACCACCATCAGACCGGCCCCTCAGGGTGTGTGCTTTTTGCCCCGCCTTTCCGGGAACCACACAGCTATAATTTCGACCCCCTCTTAATTCTGGGAGTCACGACCGTTGGTAATGCCATGCACAGCCGCTTTGCTGCAGAGGGGAAACCCGGGGCTGCTATGCGAGATATCGCCGGTTACCAAACCTGGTGGAATGGATGTCTGCGCTGTACTCCCTATTTCCACAACATGATCGGCATCCTTACAGAGATGATTGGCAATCCCACTCCCATGGAAATCCCCTTTATCCCAGACAGACATCTACCAAGTGGAGATTACCCCTTTCCCATCGCTCCCCAAAAATGGCACTTCCGTCAATCCATAGAATACTCTATGACAGCAGACCGGGCCATTCTTGATCTGGCTGCCAAGTTACGGGAAAACTTCCTTTTTAATATTTTCCGCATGGGGAAAAATTCAATCGAATACGGAAGCAGCGATCACTGGACTATAGACCCAAGCCGCATCAAAGCGGTTGAGGAAGCAATAAATAAAGACAAACCCAAAATGACAGGTTCTGGCCGCTCCCAGGGATATCCTCCCAAATACTATCATAATGTCCTCCACAACCTAGATGCCCGGGATCCGCGGGGATATATCCTGCCATCTGACCAGGCTGATTTCTTGACTGCAGGAAAATTCGTAAATACTTTAATCAAGAATGGAATTACAGTATTACAAGCAACCGATTCTTTTAAAACCGGAGCTAAAATCTATCCGCAGGGCTCTTACATAATTAAGACCGCCCAGGCTTTCCGTCCTCACATCCTGGATATGTTGGAACCTCAATATTACCCGGATAAACCATCTTCAGCCGGTGTAACTCCCAGGCCTCCCTATGACAGCGCCGGCTACACCCTGGCCTTTCAGATGGGAATAGAATTTGACCGTATCCTGGAAGGATTCGACGGCCCTTTCGAAAAAATCAAAGGGCTTGTCCAACCTTCTCCCGGCAGAATACACGGCCTAGGAAAAGCCGGTTTTCTGCTGTCCCACAAAACAAATGATTCCTTTACTGCTATAAACCATCTACTTAAAAGCGGAGAAAAAGTGCTCTGGCTTCAGAATCCCCTTAAAATAAACAACAGGTTATTTTCCGCAGGCGCCATATATATCCCGGCCGCCGCCTCTACAGCAACAAAGGTCAGTAAACTAGCTGCTGAACTCGGGTTGAATTTTTTCGCCATGGATAAAAAACCAACCGGCGCTGCTTTAGCTTTAAAGCCGACCAGGATCGGCTTGTGGGACCGCTACGGCGGCTCTATGTCCTCTGGTTGGGTACGCTGGATCCTGGAAAATTTCGACTTCAACTTCGAAGTAGTCTTCCCTCAGACACTCGACGCGGGTAACCTTAGAGAACAATTCGATGTCCTCATCTTTGTGGGCGGCGCCATTCCCTCAAAAGAAAGGTCTTCCTCCCAGCCCTCCTGGAGGCGGTCCAGCCCTGACCCTGAAACCATACCGGCAGAATTCAGGCAAATGTTGGGTTCTGTCACAGCAGAAAAGACAATCCCCCAACTGCACAAATTCCTCCAGCAAGGAGGCACTGTTCTTACTATCGGAAGTTCCAACAATCTCGCATCCCACCTCGAACTCCCACTTGTTGACCCTCTCACCGAAAAAAACCCTGACGGAAAATCAACTCCCCTGCCGTCAGATAAATTTCTTATTCCCGGTTCAATACTTCAAGTACGTGTTAATAATACCCATCCGCTGGCATACGGCATGCCGGAAAAAGCGGATGTCTATTTTAACCGGAGCCCTGTATTTGACCTGCTACCGGAGGCATCATTTGAAAAAATCAGCCAGGTTGCTTGGTTTGATACTGACACCCCCCTGCGCAGCGGTTTAGGCAGAGGGCAGCACTATCTCAAAGGTACTGCCGCAGTCATCGCAGCTGAAGTAGGAAAAGGCAAGCTCTTTTTACTCGGCCCGGAAATCACTTTCCGCGCCCAGCCGCACGGAAATTTTAAGTTTCTGTTTAATGGGATATATTATGGAGGAGCAAAATTAACAGAATTTTAAAAGGGTGGTTTCAACAGCAGCTTTATACCCAGATATTTGTCTGCATCCTGATCGGGATCGCACTTGGTTGTATTCTGGGCCCAAAAGTATCAGTCATCAAACCTATAGGCGATATATTCATCCGCCTGCTTATGATGCTGATCGTTCCTCTTACATTTTTTACCCTGATAAGCGGGATAACCAAGCTGGAAGACCTGCGTTCTTTTCGCTCCCTGGGTGGAATGATCCTTCTATATTATGCTGCTTCCTCCCTTATTGCATGCACCCTCGGTATGGTAACTGCTCTGGTGATCCAGCCTGGAAAAAAGGCCATCGGACTTCTGGATGCGGGAAGAAAGATCGAAGCCTCGAATTTCAACCTTGTTGACAATCTTGTTTCCTGGTTTCCTAAGAACCCCATAGAAGCAATGTCTCAGGGCAATATGCTGCAGATTATAATCTTCTCGATTATCGTTGGGGTGGGCCTGCTGGCTCTTGGGAAAAAAGGCCAGAGTCTCATTAAGCTTATAAATGACGGCGCTGACCTTATGATCGTTATCACAGAATTTGTTATGAAGACCGCCCCTTATGGGATCTTGGCCCTGGTGGCCAATATGGTCGCTTCTATGGGCGGGAAAATGCTGGCAGAAGTTGGACGTTTTATTGCGGCAGATTATATTGCTTTAGGTATACTGCTTGTTTTTTTATACCCTCCCCTGCTCAAATTGTTAGGAAAACTCAGCCCAAACCGCTTCTACCGCAATATCGCACCAGCCATGCTGGTAGCCGGAAGTACTACTTCCAGCGGAGCCACTCTGCCAATATCCATGGCAGTTGCTGAGGGCAACCTGGGAGTGTCGGAGAAAGTATGGGGATTCACACTTCCTCTGGGAGCGACTGTCAACATGAACGGCATGGCAGCAGCCATAGGCGTTATCGCAGTATTCGCCTCCAATCTCTATGGAGTGACTATCACTCCGACTTTGATGCTGCAGTTTATGTTCCTCGGCCTGGTACTGTCTATCGGCACGGCTGGTGTAAAAGGCGCCGGGATCGTAATCTCCGGCATATTACTCCAATCTCTAAATATGCCCCTGACGCTTATCCCTATTCTTGCCTCCCTCTGGCCGGTGCTTGATATTGGACATACTACCTGCAATGTTACTGGTGACCTGGTCGGCACAGCAATAGTCGGCTCTCGTATGAAACTAATCGATAAAAAAGTATTTAATAGTAAAAAACTTGCATCTTCTATAAATAAAAAATAGGTTATTCATAAAAAAATATCGATAATAAATAGAAATTACATCAAAAACGAAGGGAGGTCATCATTATGATATTAACATCTAAAACAAATTTATTCAGCAAAATATCTCTTCTGCTATTTATTCTGGTTATCTATACAACCACAATTCAGGCAGAGCAGGGAAACCAGTTTAAGGAAGCTTACCTTAAACCGCCGGCATCCGTGCAAGATTTACTCACTCGGGACAGGCATTACGATACTTTAAACAACCTAAGCCCTGATGGGACTCATTTTTTAATACCCATAAGCTCCCAATTTTCCTCGCTCAAACTTATGACCCAAAAAACCTACAGATTGGGCATGCTGGAGATCTGCCCGGATGTAAACCGGGAATGGCGGCTTTCAACCTATGGGACAAAAAAGCTTAAGATGTATTCTTTAAGCCAGAGGAAAAGCTGGAATATCGGGCTTCCTGAAAATATCTTTGTAAGTGACATGACCTGGTCTCAGGATGGAAAAAAGATCGCCTTTCTGGCCCATTTTCCCAAAGGAACCCACGTATGGACTGCTGATGTCCGGAGTGGTAAAGCCGAAGCCCTGAATAAAGCCTTTGTAATGGCCACTTTGACAGGCCGCAGCCGTAGGGGGGGCTCCTCCTCAGCTTCACAGATGCTGCAGTGGACACCTCAAGGGACAGTTATAACCCTTCTTGTTCCGGAAAATAGAGGCCCGGAGCCAAAGAGGAGTCCAATTCCTGACTCTCCCATTATCCGCCACACACGCAAGAAGGATTCCCCGACATCTACATACCCTTTTCTTATGAGGACATCTCATGACAAAAAGCTTTTTAAATATTATACCACTGCCCAGCTGGCAGAGTTTGCTCCGGGAAAAGCTCCCCGGAAAATAGGCGAACCAGCCATGTATATGAGTATCTCCTTAAGTCCGGACGGAAAATATATTCTTGCAGAAAAAATTGTTGAGCCGTTTTCCTATATCGTAAGTTACAGCAGCTTTCCCCTCGAACTTCAGGTAATGGATCTGAGCGGAAACATCCTGGCAACTGTCAGGGAAATCCCGCTTCGGGAAGCAGTGGCAGGAAGTGGAAGAGACAGGTCTCAGGATGATCTTCCCCGGGATGTGGCCTGGAGACCTGACGGAAAAGGTCTGTCATTCCTATGGAAAGAGCCAAAAGAAAAAAACAAGCAAGATGAGGAGGAAGAAGAAGAAAGTAATAGCGGTGCAAGAAAAGACAGGTTGATGCTGTTGGCACCACCCTTTTCTATGGATGAAACCACCACCCTTATCACCAGCAAAAAAAGCCTCAGCAGCATCTCATATGCCCCCAACGGCCGCTATGTTTTTGCCAAGCTCAGCGGGAGAGGTGAAGACGGGCAGACCGGGACTGATCTGGCCGCTTTTGACCTTAGTCAAACTCCTCCCATAAAAACCATACTGCTTAAAGATATGGAAACCAAAGACCCGCTTAAATTTCCCGGAGATATCATAACTCAATCCACAGGCAATGGAGTTAACTTTACTCTTCTTTCCAGTGATGGAAAATCAATATATCTCGAAGGCCGGGGGTATAAAGAAAATTTCAAGCCCCAGCCTTATATCGACAAAATAGAGATCTTTACCGGCAAAAAAGAAAGGCTCTTTGAAGGCGCAAAAGATTTCTACGAACGTCCGCTGGTCCCGCTTGACAATGATCTAAACCGTATTATTATCAGCCGGGAATCTAAAACTGCTTTTCCCAACAGCTATCTATGGGAAAAAGACGGAACAGGAGAGAGACTAACAAATAATAAGATCCCTTACCCGGAATTAAAGGCCAGTAAAAGAATCGATTTTGAGTTTACCCGCAGGGACGGTCTTGAGATCCAGGGCCGGATCTCACTTCCCCCTGGTTATAAAAAAGGGACCCGGGTTCCCGCTGTCTTTTGGACATATCCAAGCGAATATCAATCATTTAAAGATTACAAACGTTCTGCCATACGAGGAGACAATCACAATGCTTTCCAGCGCTTCAGCACCCGGAATGCATCGGATATATGGCTGACACAAGGGTACGCAGTAGTTGTGCCGGATATTCCTATTATCGGCAAGGGAAACACTTACAACAACAATTTCATCGCTCATTTGGTTGACTCTATGTATGCCGCCATCCGCAAAGTCGGTAATCTCGGTTATGTTGATGTCGATCGTCTCGGCCACGGCGGCCACAGTTACGGTGCCTTTTCCACTGCGAATATTCTAGCGCACTCCCCCTTCTTTAAAGCAGGAATTGCCGGTGACGGAGCATACAACCGGACTCTTACTCCTATGACTTTTCAGCGGGAACGGCGTTTTATCTGGGAAGCCCAGGACATATACCTGGAAATGTCCCCCTTTTTCCAGGCAGACCATATCGATACTCCGCTTCTCATGTACCATGGAGCTGTAGATAATAATACCGGCACCTTCCTGATACAATCAGAACGCATGATCCAGGCACTGACCGGATTGGGAAAAAACGCCGTACTCTACATATATCCTTTTGAATCCCACGGCCCCCGCTGTAAAGAGACATATATGGACATGTGGGCCCGCTGGCTGGAATTTTTCGACACTTATGTTAAAAAATAAAATTCCAAAGAGAATGGCAATTTAAGCACTGTTTCCTTCTCCTTGTAACCAATAACCCAAAATAAGAGTTTTATATGATGTTTATCTGAATGATTTAAGATAAATTAAATTACATATTATCAGGCAGTGCTAAAAATGTTATTATAGGCAGGATAGAAAAGGAGTTGAAATTGCTAAAAGACCTAAAAAAAATACAAATCGCCACTATGTTGATCTTTATATCAACGGTTTTCCTTAATGCCCAGGTCAAATCAACCGGTTCCATATCCGGAAAAGTTATTGATACAGAAGCCAAGGCTCTCGCCAATGTAAGTGTTACTATCAAAGGGCCTGCTCTGCTGGTGCAGTTATTTGTAGCCACTGAACAGGACGGCACCTTTTGGTTCCCCCAACTCCCACCTGGAAAAGGATACACACTTAACATTGAACTCCCTGGATATAAGACGGATATCCGGAAAGGATTCGATATCAAAGCAGGAAAAAATATATTTCTAACCATTACAATGGAAACCAGCTCTACAGGGGAAAAAGTTATATCACCCGCGCATAACCCGTCTGTAAATTTAAGGACATCAAAAACTTCTCTTAATTTTTCAAAAGACCTGATCCGCAATATCCCCATGTCACGTGACCTGCATGAAATCATCAAAGCAATCCCTGGTTCAGTATCTGACGAAAAAAGTCTTAACCGCATTTCCAGTATCTCTGGCGGCACCTTATCAGGCAATCAATACTATTTTGAGGGAATATCTTTCAACGACCCGGTCACTATGTATCCCATAACCAATATCAATATAGATGTTTACGAAGAAGTCGAGATGGGAATCGCAGGCCATCAGGCTGACACTGAAATAGCAGATGGGGGTTATATCAATATCATAGCAAAATCCGGCGGAAACGACTTTCAAGGCAATGCCTTATTTGAATATTATAACCATGATATGCAGAAAAGTCTTTTAAGTAAAGAGGAACTGGAAGCAGTAGCATTGAAAAAACCTGCCGGCATAAACTCACAAAAAGACCTGTCACTTTCCATGGGAGGAGCGTTATGGAAAGGCATGGCTTGGTATTTCTTAAATGCCCGCAATTTTAACTGGACCCGGAATTTTAGCCACATTAACTGGGATCAAACTCAGGCAACTGGCGAAAAATACATGGAAATAGATGAAGCCCCCCACTCCGAGTACAATCTCTTTGGAAAATTGACAACTAATCCGATGCAAAAGCTCCGCATTACAGCTTCCTATAACCTGGCTTCTATCTATGAAAATTTTTATGCCAGCCAACTAGAAAATTATCTTGACAGCTCCGCTATCAGCAAACGGCGTAAGGAAATAAGCCATTTAATAATAGGAAATGTCTATTATGTTATGCAGAAAAATTTTTTCTTGGATGCTCGGGTTGGATATATCCACCGCATTTTCCCTCTTCTCTACGGTGAAAATGCCTTGGCCGGCGAACCACGCTTATATGACAGATATTATGATATGTACACAAATAACCCGCCCTATCAAGATATCCGGACCCAGCAAAGAATCAATTCAGGTTTGACCGGTTCCCTTTTTGCCGATAATGTCTTGGGGAGCAGCCATGAATTGAGGTTCGGGGCCGAATATGAGTGGAATGAGAACAGGTCGAATTTTTGGAGAGAAAATCCCTTTTATATTCATTATTACCAAGGCAGTATCTATGCCTACCCTGACTCTGAAACTTCCAATCGAACCCAGCTTTATGCCTATACCTGCGGACTGGCAAGTGGAGCATCTATTCAGAAGACCGTAAAATCCCGTATCAGCATTTTTGCCCAGGATAGCTTTACGATCGGCGGGCGCCTGACTTTTAATCTGGGATTTCGAGCTAATTACAGCAACGGAAATTTTCCTGGACAAATGCATTACGGATCCGCTGATATATATGGGATCTTCGACATCCTCCCCGGATTAGGCTTGCAATATAAAGGTTTCTCTACCCAAGCGATCAATGCTTTAAACTGGATAAACATATCTCCCCGTATCGGATTTGCTTTTGACATTTTTAATGACGGCGAAACCCTTATCAAAGGCTCTTTCGCCCGTAACTTTGAATACCTTATGCACAATCATTTTAATCAGTTAAACCCAGTATCCCCCCGCTTGAGCTCCTGGTATTGGACGGATATAAATTACGACCAGATTCCGGACGTTAATGATTCCTATACAGCGCTTTACCTTGCTGATGACCCTGAAGTATATACCCTTGCAGATAAACTGGATACCAAGGCCTCGGCTCCTTTTACTGACGAATACACCCTAGGTCTCGAACGAGAAATAGCGCGTGATATCAGTGCCGGGATTACTTTCATCTATAAACACAAACAGAATATATTAGCAGGTGTCAATGATTATGGATCTGGCGCAGACGAAGCTTGGAAAGGTTACAGCCCTGACAGTCCCTACTGGGAAAAGTTTGAATTCATGGATCCGGGCGAAGACGGTATTTTTGGTACTAATGACGATAATTCAGCTTTTTGTTACGCTGAATTAGCCGAATCACCCGGCAGCCGGCACCTTTATTTTACTAACCTGGAAACAGGTTTCCGCAAATATACTGCCCTCCAGTTTATATTCAATAAACGAATGTCCCATAACTGGCAGTTGCTGGCTTCGATCATCTGGAGCAAGACCTGGGGTAATATTGGAAACACAATGACTTACAACACTCCTAATGATTTGTTATATTCAGAAGGCCGGCTGGATTACGACCGCCCGCTTAATATAAAAATCCAGAGTTCTGTTATCCTTCCTTATAACTTTGTCTTCAGCGCTTATTTTAATCACCGCTCCGGCTCACCCTGGAACAGGACGGTAACAGTCTATATCCCGGAAGATACGAAATATTGGAACCCAGGAGCATGCTACACAATTCCAACTGAAGAAAAAGGCGCCAGGAGAACTCCATCATTAACCTATTTAGACCTTAGAATCGAGAAAAGCTTCGCTCTGGGCAAAGCTACATCAATAAGTGGATATATCGATATATTGAATGCTTTGGGAAAAAGCGGCTATCAGGTTGTCTCAAACTCAGGCGGCTTCCTTGACTACCGGAACCCCGACAATCCGACTTATGAAAGGTATATGGATTACAGTAATATTTACGGCCCTTACACAAGCAGAATCATCAAGTTCGGCCTGAGATTTAATTTTTAAACTCAAACCCTAGAACTTTCCGTAAAGTTTTATTTCCAGTCGTATTTTTTAGGGTAGCAAATATTTTATTCCGCCCCTTACGGAGAAGGTCAACATCTTTTTCAATAACAAACGGGAGCTCGATCTTGTATTTTATCTCTTTGCTTTCCTGCAGCTCCTCCTCTGTAGTTTTCACTTCATACGATTCTTCGTACTCCCAGATCTTCTTCTTATCTGTATCCCTTACTTCAAGATAAAGCTCAAGCACTGTTGCCATCTCACCGTCTTTTTCCTTAAGCCATAGGTGGGAAAAAGGCACTTCTATAAATATAACACCCTCCACTCTTTCCCCCCCTACCAAAGCGGCTTTGACCTTCCAGTTAAAATTGAAAAATCCTTCCTGGCCTTGAATGGTCTGCTGGGCCTGACTTTGGGCCTTGCTTAGTTCGGTCATATACATAAGATTCGTAGTACGAAGCTGAGTCAGGTTATAGGTCAATAGTCTATAATGTCCGGAACAAGAGGAATCAACAAATACAACAGGAAAGTTTCCATAATACCAGATCTCACTGCAATTATAACTTGGATTATTTGTTACCCGGTCCATAGGAGGCCCAAACAAAACGTAGATGCGCCCCCGGTCAGTAAGCCAACCCGGCCTTCCTTCGCCTAGGAAGAGTTCATCAGCCCTTTCGATCCGGTTGTAATATTCCATTTTAAACTCATGTTCTTCTGTCTGAGGATCCGGGTCGCGCCGGGCCCAGAATTCCTGTTTAAACTCTTCTTTTTCAGTAGCCGGCATATCAAGAAACAGCTTCCGTTCTTTAGAGGTAATAATATACCTAACCTTGTCTAACCATTCTGCGTTTTCCGGGTTCAGCTTTTGTTCCAGGCTGTAATAATGGCAGGAAATCGATAAGATCAGAGGGAGAAAAAATAGCATCATCAATCCCGGGATAACCAGCCCCTTTTCCCGAATATACCTACTTGAAAGTAAAAAATGCATCATTTTTCCTCCTTTAAAGCTTGCACACTTTTTTTTATATTAGGCTGGTCTGCATTGATCTCAAGCGATTTCACCCAGGCAGTCAATGCCTCCGATATATCTCCCAGCTGAAAATAACATTCCCCGATCGCATTAAGGCAGTTGGTATTGAGGCCGTGATGGTTCATGGCTTTTTCAAATATCTTAATGGCTTGAGCTAACTCTCCCTGGTACTGATAAGCTCTTCCCAGGATAAAAAATATTTCGAATTTTGGAGGCTCATCCAGGTTTACAAATGGAAGCAAGACAGCCGGAACTTCATCATAGTTTTTTTTCTTCATATAAACACGAACCAGGTTCAGGGCAAATTCAGCATTGTCCGGAATTTTATAGAAAGCGGCCTCCAGCATGGCCTCAGCAGTATCCATCTGTCCGGTATTAAACAGCTGAGAGCCAAGGACAAAAGAATAAACCGGGTTTTCAGTTCCGGACAACAGTTTGCTGTAAATCCAGGGGCGGGTTATACTTTCCCTATAAGTAACATCAAATTCATCGCTCTCAAAAAGCTTTTCCTGGCTTTCCACAATAAGAGAAACCCTGACCCGATAGTGGGCTGGGGAAAAATTTTTAAGCGAAAACTTCTCTACAAAATCCGGAATATTCTTATATTCACTTATCTTTCTGGAAAGACTAAAAAAATCTTCTCCGTCCCGGTAAAAATTATATTTTATCACTGCCTTCTCTTTTTCATCCAGACTTAGGCCATGAATCTGATAAGCCAGCACTATATCATCCTTTCTGAGAAACACACGGTTTGCCTGAAAATACATCTGATAGCTTCCTGCCTGAAAAGGCCGCAGTCGGTTGTTGGCCGGAATATTCCAGTTCATGCGGTACCCTAAGAGCAGAGAAGTCATCTGGATCCGATCTTCTTCTCCGGGAATAAGGAGCATTCGTTCCAGAGAAGTAAATTCTTTAGAGATCTCATTTTTAACCAGTACAGATAAGCGAAATTTACCTGGAATCAAAGGAAACATGTCCCGGATACTTAACGGCCGGCTGCTTATCTGTTTCATCTGTTCCTCTTCAAATTCCAAGGGGATAGTCTTATCAAACTGATACACTGTTTTGCCATCGATCGTAGAAACGGTCCCATTTAATTTTAAAGTTGTATAAAACTTGTCCTGGTACTGGTTTATTGATAGCCTTTCCGGTTCTATGGCATAATGAACAAAATATATTCCCGAAGGATCCTTCAATACCTTTACCAGAGAATCACAGTCCATATAATTCGCCGTATATTCCACCTCGACCAGGTCCTTATATTCCAGGAATTTCCGGGCATATCTATCCTCTATTTCTCTAACAGGCGTGGATTCAACCCGGTTTACCAATATATCTGAAGACATGGTAGGCCGGCCGATCGCATCCGAACGCTCCCCCGGGATCAAAGTCATAGCATAACCAGAAAGCTCGGGTTCAAAGTCACGCAGCTGACTATAAGCAGCCATGTAATCCATAGAATCTCCAAGGTAAGAGGTCAACAGGGCCTGCGGCCCGTCTCCGAGCGGACTATACAATTTATATTCACCAAGACCGCCTTCCTGATAAAATACCAGATTAAACCCGGGAGGAAGACCTTTATCAGTCAATCCCTGGAAAAACCAGACCTCTGTCGGATAAACCTGAGTTTTTCCCTCAAACCTCTGAATGTCATTAGGAGCTCCGAGAATGATGTAGATCCTGCCGCGGTCGGTTTTCCAGCCTTCTATTGGGAGAGCACGTCCAAAAAATTGATTCGTATAATTTATCCGGCGGTAATGTTCAGTTTTGAACTCGTTCTCAGGAGTGCTGATGGTAGGGTCGCGGTGTTTCCAGAAGGCTTTAATAAACATATCCCTTTCGCGATCTGTTTTGAGCTGCAAAAAAACCTCTTTTTCCACCGGTGCTATAATATACACGACTTCCTCTTCAAGCCACTTATTATGATGTTTGGGAAGGTCCCCTGCTCCAGCTGCAACATTATGTGCAAAGAAAAACAATATAGCGGCTAACAAATATAATATGAGTCTATTTCTCACTTAAAACTCCTCTCATCCCTGAACTATTCATATTTTTATTATAACATGCTGCCTTTCAACCAACAACTAAACCTGACCTATTCATAAAAAAATGGCGATATTTATATTATTAATTTATTTTCAGTAATATGCAAAATTCTTTCAAGAATAGTTATTTTAAATCTTTTCTCGTTTTTATTTTTAATTTTAATCGCCATTTTTTTACCAAAGGCGAGCCGATTTTACTGCATCTGCTTCGTTACAGGGCATTTGCGGTGAAGTACCACAGCTTCATACCCTGTGCCTCGCATCTGCAGCAATCTCGACTCGTGAATAATCCAGGTTAGAAATCAGTGAATTAGATTCATTGTTACTGGGATGTCTTATTTTATGATTTTCCTGAGAATAGGCTTGCAAGGAAATAACCATAAGGATTATATGGTGCGGAAGGTGGGAGTCGAACCCACATAGCCTTTTGGGCCATAAACTCCTGAGGCTTACGCGTCTACCAGTTCCGCCACTTCCGCACGCCTTACTTTTTTTGACGACCTTTAAAAAAATATTATAGTTGTAATTTCTTTTTTTTTCAACTTTCCTGAATTATTCACATATGAATAATTCAGGTTAATTAAATTAAGAGAAGATCCCCCAAAAATTTGGATATGTGTCATATATTTTTCTCTGCGAGCTGGCATGGGCGCTGGTGAATCCCGGAGAAAGCCATCCGGAACAACGCGGGCATGGTTCCTCGAGAGAATCTCGAGGAGAGCGTTGTGAGGACAGGAAGGGATTTCCCCGCTGGGGGAAATCCCTGTCTTTCGAAGGGACT
>Ga0114922_10000053_pt1:0-92500 | contig 95934 bp, 81 predicted proteins | sample AartaG_FD_100975 | JGI IMG/M metagenome (GOLD analysis project Ga0114922, IMG submission 100975) | Deep subsurface microbial communities from Aarhus Bay to uncover new lineages of life (NeLLi) - Aarhus_00045 metaG | ecosystem: Environmental > Aquatic > Marine > Oceanic > Sediment...
ATATTTGTACAGAATGAAAGATATTATTAAGAAAAGAAGAATTTAAAATTAGCAGGAGTCAACAGAATATCACCCATATTTATTGTAAAACTTTGAGACTCTCCATCGCATCCGCCACTTTTTGGAGGTCGAGGAATTTCTCGTAGTGCTCGATGGCTTTGTTTATTAAGTCTCCTTACAACTCAAAATTGACCTGCCTCCCATCAACGGAGCGTCATGGCCACCACTTCTAGATGTGCTCTGGTGTGTCCGAATCATTTGACGACATACATGGGATTTTTGTTGACATAGATTGCCAGGTTTGATTGAATTATAACAAGTAAATAGGCTTCTTTATCGAAAAGACAGAGGGATGATGAATAAATCAATTTCCATTGTATTTTCAGTAATTCTGGTGGTGACATCTCTAACAGCCATTTCACAAGAAACCGAAGAAAACGGAAAAAAATGGACCAGAGCAATAATGTTTGGCAAGATTGATGAAGTCAATCAGCTTATCCAAGCCGGCGTTGACGTAAATGTGAGATTCGATTTAGGCGCTAGTCGTGACATCACCCCTCTGTATTTTGCCGTATTGATGGGTAACACTGATATTGCAAAATTGCTTATAGACGCTGGGGCAGATGTAGATATTAATTTCAAGGGCGTGAATCTTCTGCATGTTTCAGGACTCTATGCGGGAAATAAAGCTGTGACTGAGCTATTGATTGCGAATGGTTTGGATGTCAACGCGAAGAGCATGGCATCTGGGGAAACTAAAGATGCAACTCCACTACATGCAGCGGCCGGTAAGGGTAACATAGAGGTGGCTGAGGTGTTGATAAGAAATGGAGCTAAACTGGAAGCAAAGCTTTCGCAGAATCAAAACACTCCGCTTCACTTAGCTGTTCGAAATAACCAAAAAGCAGCAGTGGCACTACTAATCGATGAGGGAGCAGAGGTGAACGCAAAGACAAGGTATGGAGAAAATCCGCTCGATTTAGGAATATCAAAGGGGCATGATGAAATCGTAGATTTACTCCGTAAACATGGAGGGATATCAGGGAAAAAGTAGAATTAATAGGAGGGGAGATGAAAAAAATGCTATCCATAGCACTTTTGGTGTTTTTGGTGATGACATTATCAACAGCTTCTGTCCAAACAAATGAAGAAATAAATAGGAAACTGCGAGGCGCAATAATCATGGGAAAGATTGATGAAGTAAAGGAGCTTATTAAAGCTGGCGTTAAAGTCAACGATAAATTCGATGTTGGTCAGAACCGCGGCTTAACACCTTTGATTCTTGTTGCACAATTTGGAAAAGCTGACCTAGGCAAATTACTTATAGAGTCTGGCGCAGATGTAAACGTAAATTTTCAAGGCATGACTCTTTTGCACACCGCTGCCTTCTCTCCTGCGGGCAATGAAGCCGTAACTGAGCTATTTATTGAGGAAGGCTTGGATGTTAACGCAAAGTGCACCGCAAAGATTGATAATTTGATTCTTACTTCTCATATAATTTAGAATATCATCGGGGAAAAAAGAAAATCAAACGTATATTCAAAAAAATTCGGATAAACTTAAAATTTCTTTAGAAAGGAGGGATAATAAATGATTAAACGAGTTCATGAGCATATAATTTCAGAGCTTCAACAGAATGCTCGCACAGACACGATTTTTGTCCTCACAGCGATTCTTCTCAACATGCTGACTCTTGCTATTAATTCTTCAATTGCTAAAGAATCACGAAAGGATACTTCTTTATTTATTACGATGTTCATCTTTGTTTCTCTTACCATAGTGGTCAATCTTGTAGTGATTAGCGGTTTGTTTAAGGGAAAGCAAACAAGATTTAAACTTCTCAATGGATTGATGAAGATGTACAAGGACCAAGGTGTGGATGGTTATTATGATACATCCCTACTGGGCAATTACAATACCAGATACAACCTCTTCATTTTCGCAGTTATTTTCATTGGATTGATAGCAATTGTTGTTCCCTTTGTGATTAGATAGCAAAATATCGATGTTTGGGTTTATTGTTGAAGTCTAATACAAGTTAGAGGCGAGTTGAAACCAGAGACCCTAAAGCCCTAGCCTCCCGAAGAGTGGACAGCTAAGCGAATTAGCGGCATTAGATGGTTGGAGGGAAGGGAAATCTCATTAAAGATTGAAGTTGCATTTATTGCTAAAGTAAATGCTGAAACAAAACACTTCATCTTCTTCTACGCAATACATCATTTTATTTTTCCAGATTTGAGGCATTAAACAGCAGTTTACAACTTTAAACTTTTGGTAAAGCTTAACCCGGCAGCTTGAAGGGTAAGTTAAGGGCTGGTAACCATATGTGGATTAGCTAAAGTGCTAACTATGTTTGCAAAATGAGGCCCATTTCCCCAAAGTAGTATGAGAAATAGGATGTGTCCCTATTTATTTTTCTGTATGCTATAATACTGTACAAATTTTAAGGTTACAGGAAGAAGGAAGGCCTTGCTATGAATAGACGTTATTTGATCATTGCAATCATTCTTATCTGGGCAGTAAGCGGTTTTGCTCAAAATGCCGATGATGTGATTTCTTTGAAGATTTTAAGCCCTGCGGATACTTTGGAGGCCGGAAAGAGCAATCCCTTCTCGATTGAAGTTACCATAAAAAAGACTTTTCATATTAATTCAAATAAGCCGACAGAGGATTATCTGGTTCCTGCATCCATTGAATTTAATGCTCAGAATGGGCTGATTTTTGGAGAGGCAGAGTTTCCTGAGCCTGAGATCAAGGAGCTGGGATTTTCCCAAAAGCCAGTTTCAATATATGAGGGAATGTTTGTCATCAAAACCTTAGTCTATTTACCGGTTTCGTTCCAGAGTTCTGAAGTGGATATTTCCGGAGTGATAGGGTATCAGGCATGTGATGACAACATGTGTATGATTCCTGCGGAAATGAACTTTAAAAAGACGTTCAAGGTCGCATCCTTACCTGAGGGAATGATTCCCAGCCAGGAGGAAACCCAGCCTGAAAAAAAGAAAACTGCCGGACAGGATTCTGTTTCTCAAACTCCGGAGGAAGGGGAATTTGCAAAGTCTGTGGGTGATAAGGGATTGTTTTTTACTTTTCTCCTGGTTTTTCTCGGGGGTTTGGCTTTAAACCTTACTCCTTGTGTATATCCTATCATCCCCATTACGATAGGCTATTTTGGAGGGCAGGCAGAGGGTCGCAAGGGTAAACTCATTGTGCATGCCTTATTATATGTCCTGGGAATGGCGGTCACATATTCTTCCCTGGGAGTGATTGCTGCTCTGACCGGCAGTCTTTTCGGCTCGGCCCTGCAGAATCCTATTGTTCTTATCGGGATCGCTCTTGTCTTGGTTGGGCTGGCGCTTAGCATGTTTGACCTTTATGAATTCCGGCTTCCCTTTTTTTTGACAAAAAGGGTTGGGGGGAGCAAAAAAGGATTTCTAGGGTCGCTTTTTATGGGGCTGACAGTCGGATTAGTGGCAGCCCCCTGTATCGGGCCATTCATTTTAGGGCTTCTGACCTATGTAGGCGAAAAAGGGGATGTGTTTTTGGGTTTCCTGATGTTTTTTGTGCTGGCTCTGGGCTTGGGTCTTCCTTTCCTATTCCTGGCCATTTTTTCCGGCAGCATTAATAAACTTCCTAAGTCCGGGTCCTGGATGGTCTGGGTCAGAAAAATATTCGGATTCATTCTCATTGCTATGGCTATCTACTTTCTAAAGCCTCTTTTTCCCAACACATTGGTGTATCATCTGAGTTTTGCCGTGACTCTTTTTCTAGGGGGTATCTATCTGGCCTGGATAGAACCGACTGAAATGAAAAATAAGGTATTTCCCTTTATCCGGAATATCATAGGGATTGTTTTTTTTATGGTGGCTCTGTTTTTGGCTGTGAGAGGAATTGAAGCCCATGTGGAAGCCAGCCTGAATAAGGCCAGATTGGAGTCGGGTTTTGCTATGCAGGGGGAGATGATCCATTGGTCTAGCTATACGGATGCTAAAATACAAGAGGCTGAAGAGGCTGCAAAGCCTGTTTTTCTTGATTTTTATGCTGATTGGTGCATACCGTGTAAGGAGTTGGATAATTTTACCTATAAAGATCCGAAAATTGTGGACATATCCCGGAAATTTATTATGCTGAAAGTGGATTTGACTACGACAAATCAGCCGCTTTATGAAAAATTGAGGAATAAGTTTAAGATCAAGGGAGTTCCAACCCTGGTTCTTTTAAATGCAGCCGGAAGCGAAGTAAGGGATACGCGTGTTGTTGGTTTTATCAAAGCGGAAGGGCTCCTTAATAAAATGAAAAAGGTGATGGAGCTCAATTAGGATAGCCAGGGTGTGATTTAGCAGCGATTATAAGGAGAGGTTATGAGTACTGATGCAATTATAGCCGATAATATTAAATACAATTATGGCGATATAAAAGCAGTAAAAGGGATTACTTTTTCTGTAAAAGAGGGAGAGATTTTTGGTTTTTTAGGGCCAAACGGGGCCGGAAAATCCACTACAATTAAAATGCTCACAGGCCAGATCTCCCCCAAAAACGGGGAAATCTATGTGCTAGGGCTGGATATAGCAAAAAAGAGCAGTAAAGTGCAAGCGCAGATCGGGGTCTGTTTTGAAAGTATAAACCTGTATGAACAGATGAGTGCGGTTGAGAATTTAAAGTTTTTTGCCTTACTCTTTGGAATTAAAAACTTAGATGCAGAAAAACTACTAAAAAGAGTAGGCCTTAAGGGCCGAGAAAAAGACCGGGTATCAACTTTTTCAAAAGGAATGAAGCAGCGCCTCATGGTTGCAAGGACGCTTGTTAATAAACCCAAAATACTGTTTCTTGATGAACCGACTGAGGGCTTAGACCCAACCTCTGCAGAGAATATCCGCAATGAGATTATGAAAGAAAGAGATAGGGGGGCAACTGTATTTTTAACAACACATGACATGCTGGAGGCAGATAAACTTTCTGACCGGGTTGCCTTTATAAATGAAGGAGAGATAGTCGCACTTGATACACCGCATGACCTTAAACAGAAATATGGGAAACGGGTGCTCAAAGCGGAAATAAAAACAGAAACCGGCGAGTTTGAAGTAAAAGAAATTGTTATGGACGATTCCCATACAGGGGAAAATGTGCGTATGCTTTTTGATAAGGAGAAAGTGGAAACCATACACAGTGAAGAAGCGAGTCTGGAGGATATTTTTATTCAGATTACAGGAAGGGGGCTGACTGGATGAGCTGGGAGAAGATCAAAGCCCTGGTCTGCAAAGATCTAAAGCTTTATTACAGGGATAAATTCTTTGGGGCTATGACTGTTTTCTGTATTGTCGTATTTCTTGTTATTTATTTTGTCATGCCGAGCACAGTGGATGAAACAATAATAATCGGTTTGTATGCTCCCCAGGCTTCAAATATGTTTTTGGAAAATATAGAAGAAGAAGGATTGATAATCCGCAATGTAAAAAGCGAAGAAAAATTAAAACAAGCTGTCACGGATAAAGAAGTGCATGTGGGGATTTCAATTCCCCAGGACCTGCAGAAATCTTTTGCAGGAGGCGGCAAACCTCAGGTCTTTGTTTATTTTTCCTCAGACTTCTCAGATGAGATAAAAGATATATACACAATCCTAATAAGTGAAACAATAAACCAGATGAGCGGTTATGGGATCGATATTGATGTGCAAGAAATTGTGCTTGGCCCGGATATGGGAGGCAAACAGATCCCGTACAGAGACCGGATGCTTCCCTTATTTGTATTTATGATGTTATTTATGGGGACATTCGGAGTAGCGACCCTCATAACATCAGAATTGGAGATCGGGACGGTTCAGGCATTATTGGTTACGCCTATGAAAGTAATCGACCTGTTCGCCGGAAAGAGTATTACAGGTGTAGTGTTGGCATTTTCACAGGCAGCAGTGTTTTTGATAATAACCGGAAGCCTGGCACATAATATTTTATTCATTATCGTAGCATTGTTATTAGGTTCGGTCATGGTGACAGGGATGGCATTTTTTATTGCTTCAATTTCCAAAGACCTGATGTCTGTTGTGGCTTGGGGCTCGCTTTTGATGATCGTCCTTTTTATTCCGGGAGTTGCAGTAATATTCCCCGGCCCTGTATCCGGGTGGATCAAAATAGTGCCCTCATTTTTTCTTATAGATATTCTTCACAGGGCGGTAAATTTTGATATTGGCTGGAGCGGTAATTTTCGCAATATGATGTTTTTGATCGGGTTTAACATTGTTTTTGTTTTCCTGGGGATTATCACTTTAAAGAGAAGGGTTAATGAGTATTAGAAGAATAGCTGTATTATTGTATAAAGAATTGAAATACAGTTCAAAAAGTTACTTTTACATATTTGCCATAGTTGCTCCCCTTAGTGGAACATTACTGCTTAATCTGGTTTTTGGCTCGATCTTTTCAGAAAAGCCCAAACTTGGGATTTATAATGAGAGCAATTCCCAAATTGTTGAACCTTTAAAAAATATGGGGTCTATCGACCTGAAGGAATACTTTTCAGAAATAGAATTAAAAGATGCCGTAGAGGCCGGTTCTCAGGATATAGGGGTTTTTTTACAGGGATCAACAAAATTAACAGTTTATGTGGGGGGAGAAAGCCTTTTAAAAAATAGAATTATTGCAGGCTCTGCGCTTTTACATCAGATCAGAGATCTATCCGGAAATAAAGCGCCTGTGGATATTACGCCGGTTTCTTTAGGGGAAAAAAATAATGTTCCCTGGAAGGACCGTTTTCTTCCTGCAATTGTTCTTATGGCAATTTTTGTAAGCGGCTTTGCTGTTCCTTCTTCATCACTTGTGGATGAAAAGCAAAAAAGAACGATCAAGGCTTTACTGGCTACGCCGGTAACACAAATTGATATTTTTGTGTCAAAAGGATTATTAGGGATAATTACAAGTATTGTTATGGGATCCTTAATCCTTATTCTTAATCATGCTTTTAATGCCCAAATGGGCTTGATAATATTTATCTTATTCCTGGGCGCAATAATGGCTGCTTGTTTTGGGTTGATTCTTGGTGCATTTATGAAAGAGATTTCATCAGTATATGCTGCCATTGAGGGGCTGGGAGTGATTATTTATGGTCCAGGTATTCTTGCTCTATTTCCCCAAGCTCCAAAATGGATCGCAAAGCTTTTCCCTACTTACTATGTTATAAATCCGATAATGGAAATTACCCGTAAGGGAGGAAATTGGTCAACTGTCAGGGCTGATGTTTTTATTTTAATTGGAATAATAGCAGTCTTTTTTGCGCTCGTGGCATTAATTGCAAGCAAAACAAGACAGCAGGAAGTGTAAGGGAAAAAGGGGACGGTGCTATCCCCTTTTCCTTCTATTTATTCAATTTTTCACCGCAGAGGGGGCAGGCAACCCAGGTTTCCTCTACGGGTTTTCCGCAGCCGGGGCATACTTTTTGCAGCCTGGTCCCGCACAAAGGGCAAAAGGCAAAGTCCCTGCCTACCGGTTTCTGGCAGTTGGGGCAGGTGATAGTTGCCGGGCTGTCTAAGCCGCCTGGGCTGCTTGTGCTTTCAGTATCGTCCCGGGGAGCAGGCATATTGTCAGAGCGGATAATAAGATAGATTAGCAGTCCTATAATATTTCCGATAAGCACCAGCAGGGCCCACAGCACTCCGTTCATGCCGCGCCGTTCCGCATCCCTGTATACCCAGACGATAACCACGATCCAGAGGATAAGAAACGCTATAGATAAAAGTGAAAGAGATGTTAAGTGAAATCCTCCGGGCCAAGTGCTGATGCTCCTAACGCCAGGCACCTTGAGGTCGTGGAATACTCCGGTAAATACGCCAAACGGGGCTAAGAGCAAAGGAGTAAGGCGTATGAAAGACAGAATAAGCAATACCAGTAAGACAAGTACGACAGTTTTTCCGGTTGTAGTGGCCATAATAAACCTCCTGTTATATATATCCTTAATTATTTAGCTAAAAATATTTAAGCCTTGTTTTTTTTGCTCTGCAATTTCTAATCAATATTGGAGTAAAAAAGAGCATCACAGTGTTCTGGATTAAAAAGGTCAGGACAAAAAGCGCCTGTGAGGAAAGGGGCTCATTAAGCCTGAGGTCCTTAAATACCGGGACAAACATAATCACAGAGATTGCGATTAGGATGGCGAGTATTCCCCAAATGAATAGGGGGATAGGGGTGGGAGATTTTTTTTGCATGTTAAGGGCTTTACGGCACATTTCACAGGTGCTGCGGTCCAGGTCTTCCGGCAGGGCAGGAGCAGGGTTATTTTTAAGAGAGAGCCTGAGGTTTTTGTATTCGCTCTGGAAAAGGGTGCACTGGTCGCACTGCTGGGTATGCTCTTTTATCGAGAGCAGTTCTTCCCTGTTTAAATCTTTCCAGGTCGAATCGATTATCAAACGCTCAATGTCTTTACATCGCATTTTTTTCCTCTCTCTTTGATGGATTCAGGCCGGTAGGCAGAAAGCTCTTTTTGCAGGCATTTTACGGCCCTGTGCATCAATGACTTGACTGTACCTTTTGGGATGGCCAGGGTTTCGCTTATCTCAGCCTGCTTAAGGCCTGCCATCTCCTTTAAAATAAATACGCGCTTCTGACGCTCCGGCAGGACGGCTATTGCCCGGTTGATGTCTTTTCCTATCTGCGCCCGTTCTGCTTCATCCGAGGGGCCTGTTGTTTCTGAGTCGCCCTGGGAGAAGCTTTTGCTCTCCTGGAGAAAAAACAGGCGTCTGACCCGTTTTTTGCGCAGGGAATCCTTGTGGAGATTGGAGACTATAGTGAATATCCAGGCTCTTATAGTTTGTTTTTTTATGCCGCCGGGAAATTTATTTGCTATCCTCAGCCAGGTTTCCTGATAAAGGTCTTCGGCTTCGCCCTGGTTTTGGGTGAGATGATAGGCGAAACTGAAGACCATGGTCTTGTATTGGTTGTAGAGCTCGTCAAATTCAGGTGGAGCTGTCATATCATTATCAAAGACGTATGAGCCTTAAAAAAGTTCCAGCTAAAAATAGAAAAGACAGAAAAAACAGGATAACCAGTCGGCAATTTGCAGTATTTCAGTTGATTTTTCTATTTTCCATTCACCATTCTCTGCTTTTATAATATTTAACTTCTTCTCCTCATTTACTATTTACCATTTACTATTTTCTGTTTTCACTTAATATCCGGGACTACAATTCCAGCGATATCTTTTTCGCTCAGCATTTTATTGAAGGCGGGTAGGTCATTTTCTATAAGGTCGTTGAAGCGGGCCTTCTGTTTTTCAAGACGCTCCTTAAGGACTGCGTGTACTTGGCGCTGCTGTTTGTTGGGGGCAAAATCTACGCTGCTGTTTACATATCCGGCAAGGACTGAAAGCTTGCAGTAAAGCTTCTGGGGATCTCTGAAAGATTTGGAGTCTCCTTCTGCTATTGTATGCTGAAAGAGTTCATCCTCCACAGATCTGATTTTCTTGTCAAATTTGCCTATGGCTATAAGGGTTACGGCTGCGTCTCCTCCTTCTCTAAGGGTATCCTTTAAGACATAGAGCTGCTTCCGCATCCATTCGAGCTTGCTTATCATATGGGAGACAGTGTTTAATTCTGTGCGCAGTTCTTTCTGCATTGCTTCCTGTTCTTTTATATCAGCCAAGCTTCCTTTTGAGCGCGGGTCTTTTTTAACTTCCAGCTTCTGGGTGTATTCCTTGCCGTCCACCTCGAGTTTGACCGTATAGGTCCCGGGCGCTGCTGTAAATCCCCGGAATCCTCCGCTTGTACCCCAGCTTATGATAGGATACCAGCCCTGTCTTTCCCACATAGTGTGGAACCGTAGTTCTTCGACCACATAGGGGTTTCCCGGAGGTTTAGTCCGCAGTTTTGCCGGTTCTGCGGGATAATGCTGCAGCCGCCAGGAGGCACGGTTAATGCCTGCTTTTCTATTGCCCATCAGGGTATCTACCAGTTCCCCCTGCTCGTCAAAGATGCTGATCTTTACGCCCTTTCTGGGGGGTTTTTTCAGGTAATAATTTATAAAGGCACGGGAATTGGCCATGGGTCCGCCGGCTATGCTGTGCATGCGGTAGGCGGGACGTGGTTGAAACAGATGGACATCTGATTTCAGTACTTCGTCTGTAAGCTGTTGCAGGGGAGTGATGTCGTCCATTATCCAGAAGCCGCGCCCGTAAGTGGCTACTACCAGGTCGTTAAAATGTTCCTGTACTACCATGTGGTGTACCGGGGCGTGGGGGAGGTTGTTCTGCAGAGGCAGCCATTTTTTTCCGTCATTAAACGAGACGTAGATCGCGTTTTCCGTACCCAGAAATAAGAGGCCTTTACGTACGGGATCTGCATGGACCCAATGGGCGTAGCTGAAAACACTCTTGGGGATATTGGAGCTGATTGATTTCCAGGATTTTCCATAATCGGTTGTCTTATAAACAAAGGGATCGCGGTTGTTCATCTGGTGGAAGTCGACTGTAAGGTAGGCAGTGCCGGCTTCATAAGGGGAAGGCTCGACATTGCTTATCGTGCCCCAGGTGGGGAGGTTGGGGATGTTTTTTGTGATATTTGTCCAGTTCTCGCCTCCGTCCCTTGTGATGTGAAGGAGGCCGTCATTTGTCCCGGCCCAGATACAGCCCTTTTCAAGAGGGGATTCGGCTAAGGCGAAGATCACACAGCCGAATTCAACAGCCAGGTTGTCGGGGGTAAGCCCGCCCGAAGGGACCATCTTGGTGGGGTCATTGGTGCTTAAGTCAAGGCTTATTACGTCCCAGTTGCGGCCGCTGTCTGTTGTCTTGTGGACGACCTGACTTCCGACATATACTGTGTTGTGGTCGTGAGGGGAGATGAGGATGGGGAATGTCCAGTTGAAGCGGTATTTTGCGGCAGCTGCGTGGGAGCCGTAAAAGGATTCAGGCCAGACGTGCACAGAATTTATGTGGCCGGTGCTGTAGTCTGCCCGTTCAAGGGTGGCATTGTAGCTTCCTCCCCATACTATATCGGGATTGACCGGATCAGGTACGATGAAGCCGCATTCTCCTCCGGCGGTTGCTTCCCACAGGGAGCGGGAGCGTCCATAGCGGCTGGAGAAACTAGTGCTGGGGCCTTTGTAAGCGCTGCCGTCCTGGCGTCCGCCGTATACGTAATAGGGGATCTGATTGTCCACTGCGACGTGGTACATCTGGGCGATGGGCAGGTTGATCCTGCGCCAGGATTTTCCCCTGTTAAGGGTGATCATGGCGACGCCGTCATCGCTTATCATCATCCGGTCCGGGATAAGCGGGTCAGCCCACATATCGTGGCAGTCACCGCTCCAGGGGACTGTATTTGAGGTTATGCCGCCGTTAAAGGTTCTGCTCTGGCTGTTGGCGGCAAAATAAACCTCGTTCTCGTCTGCCGGATTGACCATGACCCGGGAGGCGTAATGAGGTCTTTCGTTAAGCAGGCGGTTGTAGCTTGCCAGTTTCCAGTTGTCGCCTCCGTCGTTTGATCGCCACAGGACTCCCCGGTTTGGGTGGCCGGTTTCCATCAAGGCGTAAACTACATCGGGATTGCTGGGGGCTATGGCCAGTCCGACCTTGCCGATCGGGGGGCTGGGAAGGCCGTGGCCTGTGAGGCGTTTCCAGGTAGTGCCGCCGTCTGTGGACTTCCAGATGCCCCCGTTTGGGCCTCCGCTTTCTCTTCCCCAAGTGCGGATGATAAGCGGCCACATGCCTGCAAAAAGTATGCGGGGGTTGTCCGGGTTCATGGCGATCTCAAAACAGCCTGTGTCTTCGCCGACAAAAAGAACATGTTCCCAGGTCTTTCCGCCGTCGGTGGTTCGGAAAACACCTCTTTCTTTCTGGGGGCCGTAGCAGTGGCCGAGAGAAGCTACTAATACGACATCCGGGTTTCTGGGATCAATAGTTACGCGGCCTATCCGCCCGGTCTTTTTAAGGCCCATATGCTGCCAGGTCTTGCCGGCATCTGTGGACTTGTAGACTCCGTTTCCAAGGGAAATATTGCTGCGGATAAAGGCCTCTCCTGTGCCTGCCCAAACAACATTGGGATCGGATGGAGCAATGGCCAGGGCGCCGATGGACTGGGCCGGCTGGTCGTCAAAGATAGGAGCCCAGTTAGTGCCGCCGTCTGTGGATTTCCAGACGCCGCCGGAGGCAGCCCCGATGTAATAAACCAGCGGGTCGCCGGGTACGCCGACTACGGCGGATGTCCGGTTGCCCGGAGGTCCGATGTGGCGGTACTGGAGTTGGCTGTAGATCTTAGGATCGATTTCCTGGGCTGTGCCCCAGCTAAATCCGCCTGCGATTAGCAGAATAACCAGGGTTAAAACGCAAGGAAAAATCCTGAATCTCTTTTTGGATAATAAAGGTTGCATAAAATCCTCCTTTTTCCCTTTAAAAAGGGCTTGAATAAAATTTTGCCTGAACTATTCATAAAAAATGTCGTGAATAATCCAGGTTAGAAATAAAAGACATAGTGGATAGGAATATTTTACTTTTACGGGATAATATATCAAGGACTATTTTATTAGGAAAATGGGGACAGGGTACTTTTTTACGCAGCAAAAAAAGTACCCTGTCCCCATTTTCCTATTTTTATATTTGACTATTCTATTTAGGCTGAATATGATGTTTTCAGTATATAAGGGAATAAAATGGTAAAAAAATGCCCAAAATGTAAAGCGGATAATTCGGATACAAAGAGTTTCTGTGGAGAATGCGGGACTCAATTAGGGCCAGCAGATAACGCCCAGGTATCCTTTACAAAAACTATGGAAACCCCCAAAGAAGAATTAAACACAGGGTCTATCTTTGCCGGCCGCTACCAGATCATCGAGGAGTTGGGAAAAGGCGGCATGGGCAAGGTCTATAAGGTGCTAGATAAAGAGATAAACAGCAAAGTAGCCCTGAAATTAATCAAGCCTGAAGTAGCTGGGGATAAAAAAAACATCGAGCGGTTTAGGAGCGAGTTAAAGCTGGCCCGTGAAATCTCCCACAAGCATGTATGCCGCATGTATGACCTGAACAAGGAAAAGGGAAACTATTACATAACTATGGAGTATGTGTCAGGGGAGGATTTAAAATCATTTATCCGGCGGGCAGCTCCCATAAGTACACGCAGGGCGATTTTAATCGCTAAGCAGGTTTGTGAAGGATTAACAGAGGCGCACCGCCTTGGAATTGTCCACCGCGACTTAAAACCCTCAAACATTATGATCGATAATGAGGGCAATGCCCGCATCATGGATTTTGGGATCGCCAGAACAGTAAAAGGCAAAGGGATAACAGGCGCCGGTGTGATGATCGGCACACCTGAGTATATGAGTCCTGAGCAGGTGGAAGCAAAGGATACTGACCAAAGGTCTGATATATATTCTTTGGGGATCATTCTTTATGAGATGACAACCGGGCAGCTTCCCTTTGAGGCAGATACGCCTTTTGCAGTTGGGGTGAAGCACAAGAGCGAGATCCCGAAGAGCCCCGGAGAACTTAATGCTCAGATTCCTGAAGACTTAAGCCGGGTAATCCTCAAATGCCTGGAAAAGGAAAAAGAAAACCGGTATCAAAGCGCCGGAGAGCTAGGTTCTGAACTGACCCGGATAGAGCAAGGGATTACCACGACTCAAAGAGTTGAACCAAAACGCAAATCCCTCACATCAAAAGAAATAACAGTCTCATTCAGCCCAAAAAAAGTCTTTATCCCGGCTCTTGCTCTGCTTGCTCTTTTAGTTGTGACCTTTGTCCTTTGGCAGGTTTTTTTCCATAAAGACACCCGGATCCCGTGGGAAGAAAGACATTCCGTGGCCGTTATTAGCTTTGAAAACTTGACTGGTGATAAAAGCTATGACCATTTGAGGAAAATCATTCCCAATCTTTTAATAACCAGTCTGGAACAATCCGGGTATTTTCAGGTTACCACCTGGGAGCGGATGCGGGATATTCTTAAGCAAATGGGAAAGTATGATGTGGAATTTATTGACCAGGATCTGGGGTTTGAGCTCAGCCTAAAGGAAGGGATCGATGCGATTGTGCTGGGAAGTTTCGGCAAAGCCGGGAATATTTTTGTCACAGATGTTAAGGTTCTGGATACTGTGAGCAAAAAACTCCTAAGGAGTGCCAGTTCCAAAGGCCAAGGGGAGGGAAGCATCCTCAACACGCAGATCGATCAGCTGAGCAAGGAGATCTCACGCGGAATAGGCATATCCAAAGAAAAAACCGAAGCGGCCCAGACAAAAATTACCGATGTCACCACCACGTCGACCAAAGCTTATAATTACTATTTACTGGGGAGACAGGCTGATGGAAAACTCTACTATGAGGAAGCCCGGCGCTTTTTTGAGAAGGCCATAGAGATCGATCCGCAGTTTGTATCAGCTTATCTTGCAATAGTTGTAGTATACAGTGCCCTGGGTGACACAAATGCCATGAACAAGGCCCTTGACAGCGCCATAGCCTTGAAAGATAAAGCTTCGAGAAAAGAAAAACTTATAATAGAAGTCCAATATTATTTATTCAGGGAGAGAAATAGGGATAGAGCGATACAGTCTTTTGTCCAGTTATTAAAAGAATTCCCCAAGGAAAAGCTGGATCATTATTATTTAGGCGCAGTTTACTATCAAGCTAATAAATTAGATGAGGCGATTGAAGAATTTAATATAGCTTTGGAGTTGGATCCTGACTTTCCAGATGCTTTAAATATGATCGCCTATGTTTTCATTGAGAAGGGGAATTTTGAAAAGGCAATCGAATATTTTAAAAGATATGCCTCTGTTTTGCCAGGTGCTGCCAACCCCCTGGATTCTCTTGCTGAGCTCTATTTGCAAATGGGGCGGCTGGAAGATGCGGCCGCTAAATATCAAGAAGCCTTAGCGATTAAACCTGACTTTAGCTCACGCTTGCCGCTGGCCTATATTTTTGCTTTAAAGGAAGATTATGCTTCGACTATGGAGGGGATCGACCAATTTATTAGCATGGCCATCTCCCCTGGGGATAAAGCGGATGGTTATATCTGGAAGGGATTTTACAGGTATTGGCTCGGGAACTCGGACCGTTCCCTTGGAGATATAGGTAAGGCTATAACTCTGGCGGACTCAGTGGGAAATAAAACAACAATAGCCCGTGCGAACTGGCTTTTAGCATGGATCTATTATGACAGAGGAGATCTTGAACTTAGCCGCAAACACCTTAAAAGCTGGTATGATATTTCTGTTCAACGCCGCCCTGCCTCCAAACCGAATTACTCTATTAGTTATAATTTTCTCCTGGGATTGATTGATTTGAAAGCAGGCCAGGTCAATGAGGCAAAGTCGCGGCTTGGGGAAATTAAATCCTCTTTAACCAAGATCATCTCCTCTAAAGAATCAGCAGAGTTTAAACATGAATTATTAACGGCTGAAATTTTCCTGGCTGAAGGTTCATTTGAAATGGCGCTGACAGCCTGTAAAAAGGCATCTCTTTTAAGATTCCCATCCTGGAGTAATAAGCTAGATCCGTTGGTCTACAACAGGCCGTTTATAAGAGATACAAGGGCAAGAGTATATAAACAAAAGGGAAAATCGGATGAGGCCATTGCCGAATACGAGCGGCTGATCACATTTGATCCGGACAGTAAAGACCGCCGCCTCATCCATCCCAAATATCATTTTTGGCTGGCCAATTTGTATGAGGAGAAAGGCTGGAAAGGTAAAGCCATAGAACATTACCGGAAATTCCTCGATTTTTGGCAAGAGGCTGACCCGGGGACTACAGAAGTTGAGGAGGCCAGGAAGAGGCTGGCCGAGCTGCAAGTAAGGGAATAAAATGGTAAAAAAGTGCCCAAAATGTAAAGCGGAGAATCCGGATACGCAGGGTTTCTGTGGAGAATGCGGGACGCAATTAGGGCCCGCTGATAATGCCCAAGCATCCTTTACCAAAACTCTGGAAACTCCCAGAGAAGAATTAAACACAGGTTCTATCTTTGCCGGCCGCTACCAGATAATCGAGGAGTTGGGAAAAGGCGGCATGGGCAAGGTCTATAAGGTGCTCGATAAAGAGATAAGCAGCAAAGTAGCCCTGAAATTGATCAAACCTGAAGTAGCGGTGGATAAAAAAAACATCGAGCGGTTCAGGAGCGAGTTAAAACTGGCCCGGGATATCTCCCATAAGCATGTATGCCGCATGTATGACCTGAACAAGGAAAAGGGAAACTATTTCATAACCATGGAGTATGTGTCAGGGGAGGATTTAAAATCATTTATCCGGAGGGCAGCTCCTCTAAGCACAGGCAGGGCGATTTTAATCGCTAAGCAGGTTTGTGCAGGATTGACAGAGGCGCACCGACTTGGAATTGTCCACCGCGACTTAAAACCCTCAAACATCATGATCGATAATGAGGGCGACGCTAAGATCATGGATTTTGGGATAGCCAGAACAGTAAGGGGCAAAGGGATAACAGGCGCCGGCGTGATGATCGGCACGCCTGAGTATATGAGCCCTGAGCAGGTGGAAGCAAAGGATACTGACCAAAGGTCTGATATTTACTCGCTGGGGATCATTCTTTATGAGATGACAACCGGGCAACTTCCCTTTGAGGCAGATACGCCTTTTGCTGTTGGAGTAAAGCACAAGAGCGAGATCCCGAAGAGCCCCAGAGAACTTAATGCTCAGATTCCTGAAAACCTTAGCTGGATAATCCTCAAGTGCCTGGAGAAAGAAAAAAAGAAAAGGTATCAAAGTCCGGCTGAGCTTATTAAAGAATTAAAAATAATTGAAAGCCCTGCAGTAGAAACCCCCGTAGATACAAAATGGAAAGATTCTATTGCTGTACTTCCTTTTACAAATATGAGTGCTGATCCTGAGAATGAATATTTCAGCGATGGCTTGTCCGAAGAACTCATTAATGCCCTCACCAAGATCAAAGGCCTTCGCGTTGTTGCCCGGACCTCGTCTTTTGCTTTCAAAGGAGAAAAAACAGACCTGCGCGAGGTTGGACAGAAATTAAATGTAGAAACCCTGCTTGAAGGAAGCGTGAGAAAAGCCGGCAACCGGCTGCGTATTACAGCCCAGCTGATTAAAGTTGAAGACGGCTATCATCTCTGGTCAGAACGGTATGACCGGAACATAGAAGATGTATTCGACATCCAAGATGAAATCACAGCTAAAATAGTAGAAAAATTTAAGGCTACCCTTGATATGTCTTATAAGCTGCCCGAAGAGCGCCGTCCTGACAATTTAAAAGCATATGATCTATATCTTAAGGGGCGGTATTTATGGAACAAATTCTCACCTGAATTGATATATAAGTCCATCACCTTTTTTGAAGAGAGCATTAAGGAAGACCCTGATTATGCTCTTGCATATACTGCTCTTGCTGAGGCCTACTCCCTGCTCTCCACGGGGTTTGATATTTTGCCAAGTAAAGATACCATGCCAAAAGCACGGGAAGCCGCTCTTAAAGCGCTGGAGCTTGATCCGACCCTGGCTGAGGCGTATGTGTCATTGGGCCTTGTTTCAACCTTCTATGATTGGGACCGCAAAGCTGCTGAAAGGAACTTTAGGAAAGCCCTGGAACTAAATCCCAACTCTGCTGCTGCCCACCAGTGGATCGAGTTTTATTTGACGTTCATGGAGGGCAAATTTGATGAAGGCATTAAAGAGCTCGAACAGGCGCAAACGCTTGATCCCCTTAATCTTCTCATCAAGATTCGCTTGGGGTATATGTATATCTATAAGCGTGATTTTGACCGTGCTCTAGATTATTTTAAAATACTTGCTGATTCCGAACCGAATCACCTAATGCTGCATCATTGTCTTATGGAAGCATATGCGCAGAAAAAGAGGTACGATGAAGCGATTGCTGAAGGCGAGAAGATGCTGGAATTAGGCGCCCGCGCTGTTGCTAGTATTGGGGTAATGGGATTCTATTATGGCCTAGCCGGGAAAAAGGATAAAGCCAATAGTATCCTCGCAGAACTTAGGGAACGGTCTAATAAAGGATATGTGTCTTCCATGTGGGTGGGGACGGTTTACCATGGTCTGGGAGAAACAGATAAAGCTTTCGCATGGTTCGAAAAAGCATATGATGAGCGCGATGGCAATCTCATCTATATCACTATCGCTCCCCCATTTGATTCAATCCGGCCTCATCCCCGGTTCAAGCAGCTTCTGAGAAAAATGGGGCTTGAGAATCTATTAGAAAAGTAAAGTAGGTTCCCATTCTGCCAGGATTTTCTTAAGTGTTAAGATGCCATAATTACAGATTTATGATAGGATGTATTCTATTTAGTCTGAATTATTCACGAGTCGAGGTTGATGCAGATACGAGGCGCAGGGGATGAAGCTGTGGTCCTTCACCGCGAATCCACTGCAACAAAGTAGATGCGGTAAGATCGGCTCGTGAATAGTAAGGGAGAGGTGGTTAATGAGTATAATAAGCAAATTATTCGGCAAGTCGCCTTTTGAGCCCCTTTATAAACATATGTGTAAGGTCAAAAAGTGCGTGGATATGGTCCGGCCGCTCATGGATGCCCTGGTGGATGATGACTATGAAAGGATCAAGGAATTAGCCGACGAGATATTCAAAGCCGAACATGAGGCGGACTTGGTAAAAAGAGAGATTAGGATGAGGCTGCCCAAAAGCATGTTTTTACCGGTAGCGCGCGGAGATATTCTCAGGTTTTTAAAAGAACAGGATAGTATCGCTGATTCTGCGGAAGACGTGGCGGTTCTGCTTTCAATGCGGAAAATGAAGTTCCCCAAGGAACTGAAAAAAGAGCTGCAAAAGCTGGTGGATAAAATCTTGGAAGCCTTTGATATGGCTATGCAGGTCTCAGGCGAGATAAAGATTCTAGCTGAAACATCTTTCGGGGGTGCAGAGGCGCATAAAGTGATTGAAATGATCGAACAAATAAAAGTCAAGGAGTGGGAGGCGGATAAGCTCCAAATGAAAGCTGGACAGAAGGTCTTTTTATTGGAAAAGGAGCTTGACCCGGTATCTGTAATGATGTGGATGATGATCTTAAAAGAACTGGGAGCTCTGGCCAATCATGCCGAAAACTCCGGAGACCAGCTGATGACTATGTTGCATGATTCTGATCAATAAACGAGATGATTCTTAAGGGATAATTTTTTGGATACCGGCCTGATCATACTTTTTCTTGCTGTTGCTATCGGCTTGTATAGTGCGATCAACATAGGAGCCAATGATGTAGCCAATTCAATGGCTACGTCCGTGGCTTCCAAAGCTCTTACTATAAAGCGAGCGGTTGTAGTGGCGGCTGTCTGTGATATCCTGGGCGCGATTTTAGTAGGTGCTCATGTTGCTAATACAATCCGCAAGGGCCTTGTGGACCCGCTTCATTTTACAGATACACCCAATTTGTTTCTCTACGGGATGCTGGCTGCAGTGGCTGGTTCGGCCCTCTGGATGAATATCGCTACTTATTTCAAGCTTCCGGTCTCCACAACTCACTCCATTATCGGGGGAGTAATGGGCTTTGGTCTTGTCAGCGTGGGTTTTGCCGGGATCCACTGGAATATTGTGCTGTATGTGGCGCTCAGCTGGATTTTATCTCCGGTACTTGGCGGATTGATTGCTTTTTGTCTTTTTAATCTTATAAAAAAGTTGATCCTGAGTTCTACAGAACCTATCGCTCAGACCCGAAAAGTAGGCCCATTCCTGGCCGCGATGGTACTATTTATTCTGACTCTATCCATTATCTATAAAGGATTAAAAAACCTTCACCTGGATCTTCATCTGGTCAACGCGCTTTTAATTTCGCTCCTAGTCGGAACGATAGGGTATATGTTGGGCCGGTTTCTGCTGGGCCGGTATAAGGAGAAGGATAGCGATCCCTATATGCAGGTCGAACAGATGGCCAATCCTCTGCAGATACTTGCCGCTGGTTTCCAGGCCTTTTCCCATGGGGGGAATGATGTTGCTAATGCCATCGGCCCGGTGGCTGCTATTGTTGCGGTTATTCGTACGCAGCAAGTCGATATGCAAGTGGCTGTTCCTTTCTGGCTGCTGCTGATGGGGGGGGCCGGGCTTGCCATTGGGGTTTATTTCTGGGGATACCGGGTGATTGAGACTGTGGGACATAAAATAACCACGATTACTCCCACCAGGGGATTCACTGCAGGGTTCGGGACAGCCACTACTGTCCTTATCTGCTCCCGGTTAGGTATGCCGGTTTCGACTACCCATGTATCGATCGGTACAATTATCGGGGTGGGATTGGCAAAGGGAATATCCGCAATAAACCTCAAGGTCATAAAGAGTATCTTTTCCGCCTGGGTCATATCCCTTCCTATGGCAGCCGGTTTTTCAATCGGATTCTATTATCTTTTTATTCTAATATTCGGCTGAAACTTTTAATTGCACATATTCGCATATAAATACGAATATCTGGATTGCCAGATGTGGTCAATTAGATCTATATAGGAATCAGGGTAACATATCGACATTTTTTATTAATAGTTCAGGTTGTATAGGGCTTTGATCTTATCAGCATCGGTTTTTGGGTCTGACCAGATTTTTTCCGGGATGGAAAACCATCTCGCGTTCGGCCTTCTGCGGGCGATTCTGTGGATGTTTAATAGATGAGTGGTGGTGATATTGTCTGTAAAGATATTTCCGGCTTGGGTTCCGCAGCTCAATGTAAATGAGGGATTTAAGGTATTATAGATCCCTCCTATGGCTCCCTGTGTTGCCGGAGTGTTTACACAGGTCCTGCCGGCCGAAAGGTTGGCAGTAAAATCCTGGATGACTTTTTCGCTGTTGGTATAAATGCTGACAGTGTGGCCCTGCCCGCCCATTGAGTTCAACTTCTTGCATGTCTCTAAAGCTTTTTTGTAGCTTTCAACGCTGTATAAGGCGAGGATGGGTGCCAGGATCTCGTAGGACAGGGGGTGGCCTGGGCCGACTCCCTTGCAGGGGGCTATAAGAAGTTTTGTTTTGTCCGGGACGTTGAAGCCGGCTTCTGCTGCGATGAATTTGGCAGATTTTCCAACTATCTCAGCTTTCATAAGCTTGTTAACCGGATCAAAAGCGATTTTTCCCAAATTTTCTGTTTGTTCTTGGCTGCAGAAAAAACATCCTTTTGCTTCAAACAGGGGTTTAAGCTTGAGGCCCACTTTTTTCTCTACGACAAGGGCCTGTTCTGAAGCACAGACTGTTCCGTTGTCAAAGGTTTTTGAGAGGAAAATGTTGTCAGCTGCCAGTTGAATATCTCCTGTTTTGTCCACATAGGCCGGGACATTGCCGGGCCCTATCCCGATAACAGGTTTCCCGGAAAGATAGGCTGACTTGACTATCTGTCTTGTGCCGGTTGCTAAAATCAAGGCAAGGTTTCTGTGGCTCATGATGTGTTTAAGATAGTCGATATGCTTTTTTGTCAGTCTTTGGATGCAGTGCTCCGGGGCTCCTGCCTTTAAGGCGGCGTGATAGAGGATTTCTGCTGCCCTGGCGGAGCATTTTCTGGCTGCGCCATGGGGGCTGAAGATAATGGGATTTCTGGTCTTCATAGAGATCAGTATTTTAAAGATGGTTGTGGAAGTGGGATTGGTCAGGGGAGTCATTCCCAGGATAGGGCCGTGCGGTTCGGCTATCTCGGTGATGCCCTCCTTTTCATTATGGGAGATCTCACCCACGGTTTTCTGATTCTTGATGTTTTCATAGACAAGCAGGCTGGCCCAGCAGTTTTTTATTATCTTGTGCTCAAAAATCCCGATTCCTGTCTCATCCAGGGTCAGCTGCGCCAGCTCAAGCCTGGCATTAAAAGCGGCTTTAAAGACAGCATCAACAATGTGGTCGACCTGCTCCTGGTTGTAAGACCTGAAGGCTGCTGCAGCGGATTTAGCTTTGGAAAGGATATCATCCGCATAACTCTGATAAACAGAAGGTTCCATTGGGAGTTTTCTCTGGAAAAAATTATCACAAGAAGTTTCGGAAGTCAAGAAAGGGCTTTTGTATATTCTGATGCGGTGGACAGATGTGCAGTATCTTATTAATCGAAGATCATAAAGTTATGGACAAGATTATCGCTAAACTTAAACTTACCTTTAAGGCAGAACGTCCTCCGCTACCCAAAGCGAAGTTTTCCCTTTCCCGCTTATTTTTCATTGACTGTATATATTTTCCTTTGTATTATTTTTAATTATTTCATAAACAAATATTGAGCCTCCAGCGTAATAAGAGATGAAAATGGAAAACATGAGCGATTCAGAGCTTGTGAAAAATTGCCTGCAAGGAGATATGGAGGCGTATAGACAGATTATGGACAAATACACAGGAAAAGCAATGGCGCTGGCCATAAATATCCTGCGCAACCGCGAAGATGCTGAAGATGTCTGCCAGGAAGCCTTTATCAACGCCTATCACAATCTGGATAAGTTTGATCTGCAGGGGAGTTTCAAAAACTGGTTTTACACTATGATATATAATCGTTGTATTGACAAAATCAGAAAGAACAAACGCTTTTTTCAATTTTTTGCTCGTGTCAAAAGCAGCCAGCCACTTATCCAAGTAAACCCGGAGCCAACCAATCCCACCTCTGTTTGTTCTTTGGACAAGAGATATTTACAGACCTTAAGTCCTAAGGAGAGACTGGCAATGTTTCTTTGGGCTCAGGATAGCTTTGCAGGTGAGGAGATCGCAGCTATTCTAAAATGTTCTCCAGCAACAGCTCGAGTCCATCTGTATAAAGCACGCAAAAAGATTAAGGCAGTAATAGGGGGAGAAAATGTGGAAGTGTAAAGTCGCAAATTTTCTGTTTAAGGCAGTTTCCATAAAGATCTTCCAAGACTATATAGTTATGAGCCATATTCAAACCTGCTCCAACTGCCAAAGCAGGTTGGCAAATAGGGAAGAGGCCCAGTCGCTTTTAATTCCCCAAGCAGAGCTTCAGAATGGGAAGGATTTTTGGCCAAATGTGCGTGACGCCATAGGGGAAAAACAAAGCCCGCTAAAACCCGCCCTTGTTTATCGTTGGAGATGGGCATTTATTGCCACTCTGACAATTGGTTCCATCCTGGTTGGGATTTGGTTTTCATTTACTCCGACTCTGCAAAAAAGCCCGGAACCGACCCAAAAGTTTCATGTTAATTATATAGAGATTGAAAATAAGCCTGTGCAGGTTTTTTATTTTAAGACCCAGGAAGAAAACATGTTTTTTGTCTGGGCAGAAAAATCCGAAGAAGGAGGATAAGAATTAAAATGAAAAAAACAAGTATGTTTGCTTTAATGATTCTCGTTTTTATGTTGACATCGATCTCAGCCCAAAATTTATTAGATGTCAAATTGCGTGTGTTTGAAGGTGACAGAGTTGGGCCGACAAAACCCCCGGAGTTTGTCACCTCCTCATACATTAGGCCAACCATAACGGCCAGCATCCGGACGGACTTTGGCCTGGAAAAGGAAAAGAGCCAAATCCAGAGAGTCTTTAATCTCTTGGATGTGAATCTGCTGACAGAGGCGGATTTGGGTCTAAATATCGAGAATCCAGTTTCTATGCGTCATTATTTTAGGTTGAACAGCCACCAGTACATGATTTCCATTCATCTGATTGATTGGGACATGAAAGGCCAGTTTTTGATTGTTGTGAATGAAGAATCAGAAAAAAATAAGCCGCAAAATGTTTTAACCACAGAAATGACTCTCCTCGGGGGAAATATTGCGGTATTTGGTTTTGAGAGCCGGGAAGGGAAACCTTATTTTATGTCCTTTTATGTATCAGGGCCAAAAGACAAAATTCTTCCGCCGCCTCCACCCCCGCCGCCTTCACCCCCGCGTGCTGTGAAAGCAAAGATAGCAGAATTTGAAAAAGGGGCAGTCAAAGCCCAGGGTTTGATAAAGCCTCCCAGACTCCTTAAGAGAGTAGATCCTCATTACCCAGAAGAAGCCAGAAAATTAGGACAGTCTGGAGTCGTTATTCTCAATGTTCGGACAGATGAAGAAGGGAAGGTCGAAGGAGTTTTGGTGTTACGAAGTTTAAGTGAGATTCTAGATAAAGCAGCCATAGATGCTGTGAAGCAGTGGGAGTATGAGCCTTTTGTTCTTGAGGGGAAGCCACGCAAAATTGTGTTTACAGTCACAGTGCGTTTTAAGCTCAAGTAGGGAAAAATTCAGGAGGGAGATTATCTAAGGCTCTCTCCCTCCTGAATGCCGACATTTTTTATGAATAGTTCAGGCTAATACAGAAAGTTTCTCGTTTCACCCTTCATATGAAGCGTTGTGAGGAATTACGCGCCCAGATCATTTTCAAATATTCTTCTTTGCTTGGCACATCTTTTATTTTTGTGTAACCTTTTTGGGGAAATCAAGTCTTATTTATAGGAGGTGTGAAAAGATGAACATATTTTATCCATTTATTTATTCAGCCATATTTTTTGTTCTCATTTTTGTGGTTGTTTCCATTCTTATCATGAGTGAGCTGCAAAAACGGGATATTAAAATCAATTTTTTTCTCTTGAGATTACTTCTTCCCAAATATGTGCACCAATATAAAAAAATCACAAAAAAGGAGACAGGTAAGGTCGGGGCTTTATTTTATTACTGGATTATATCCATAAATTTAGCATTGGTTTCCTTTATTGTGGGTATGATATTTAAATAGGGACACATCCCATTTGTTATGCTTCATAAAATCTTTGAATGTTTGATTTAATAAACAAGTGTTTATACTGATAAGACTTAATTTTAGATTAAAAGGAGATTAGGATGATAAGTAATAAAAAGTTTCAGACATGGATGGCAGTTTTACCGGTTTTTCTGGTTATCTTTATGCTGGCCGGGTGTGTTGCCAAGACAGCCAAGGTGTGGGGTAATCCGCAGACAGGCCTCATCCTCAAATACAGGATGGCGGAAGATCAAGTCCTGAAGTATCAGGCATCGAGTGATTTTAAAATGAAAATTGAAGTCATGGGGCGAAAAATGGAAATAGACGGCAAAGAAGCATATGCCTTCTCTGTGCAAGCAAAAGGGCTAAAGGAAGGCAATCATAAGCTTGGGGTGACTATTGATTCTATGAGTATAGGCATTACAATCCCCCAGGGTGAACTTAATGCGGATATGAGCGGGGTAGAAGGAAAAGGCTTTGATATGGTTCTTTCTCCCCTAGGCGAAGAACTGGATTTGTCCGGGGCGGAATCCTTAGAGTATGAATTGGAACCGGGGACTATCTATAATGTCAAATCAAAGTTTCAACTCATTTTCCCTGACCTGGCAGGCAGACCTTTAAAGCTGGGAGATACCTGGAAAAGTAAGGGGACCTTAGATGAAAAAACCAGCAAAGGTGACATGACCATAAACTTGGATAGCTTGAACACTTTAGCAGGATTTGAGACTGTAGATGGATTGGAATGTGTTAAAATTATGTCTGAGTCTTTCGGAGTACTTAAGGGAAAAAGTCAACCGGAACCTGGGGTAGAGCTTGTATCTGAAGGAAAAATTAATGGTACTGATATATGGTATTTCGCCTATAAAGAAGGTATGTTAGTTAAAGTGATAACCAAAGGCACTGGGGAAACAACTGCTAAAGGCCCTCAGAATATAACCATTCCTATGACACGGCAGTTCGAAGGTGAAGTTAAGCTGATCAAATAATCAGAAAACTGATTAATGAAAAATAAATAAAGATGAAGCGTAATCAACGATTTCAGAGATGGTGGGCATTTGCGGCTGTTTTTATAGCTTTTATTCCAATCCAGGCGGCTAACACTCCTTTGAAGAAAGGGGACTTGCTTGAGGAATATGCAAAAACAATTAGGGTTGCTGAATTAAGAGAGCATGTTTTTTATCTGGCTTCAGATAAAATGGAAGGTAGGCAAAGTGGGACAAAAGGGGCTCAAAGCGCGGCTAAGTATATAGCAAAACATTTTCAGGAACTTGACCTGAAAGGATTTTTCTCCAAGGAGGATCCCTATTTCCAAAAATTTGAAATGGAGAAGAAAGAACTTGTGGAATGTTACTTGAAAAATGAAAATGGCAGGGTAGACAACTGGAAGGATTTTCTCGAATTCTACAGCGATTTTTCAGGGGAAAAAGAGGTTGAATTGATTCTTTTGGGATATGGAAGGCGATCTGATATTGAGGAAATTGATATTAAAGGCAAACTTGTGGCAATGTTTAGCGGAGATCCAAAATCTTTAGTATCTGCAGGTGATCTTGATAGAGAGAAAGTTGGGCTTGTTTTTGAACAGGGAGCTTTGGGATACTTAATGATTTCTCCGGTACAGGATGAAGATAAATTTTTAAATTATGTAAAGCAAGTTAAACCCTATATTCCAAGTGTACGCCATTATATGCACAAAACTCCTGCCCAGGGAGTTAGTTTTCATAGAAAAATCGACATAGCTCCCTCAGCAGTTGCTAAACTTTTTGGAATGAGCCCTGATGAGTTTAAGAGCGTTAGTAATGATATAAAGGATGGCAGAAAAAGAGAAAAAACTTATAAAACAAAACTGCTGATGAAAACTTCTTACAAAAAACACGGCATTGTTCCTACTGAGAATGTTCTCGGTTATATTGAGGGGACCGCTAAAAAAGATGAGTTTATAATTCTAACTGCCCATTATGATGGCCGGGGAAAAAATGGGGATGTTGTTTTAAATGGAGCTAATGACAATGCAACTGGGGTTGCCGCGATAATAGAAATTGCTGAAGCCTTTAGCATTGCTTTAGATAATGGTCACCTGCCCAGAAGAAGTATAATATTTATGATGCCGGTTGCAGAGGAATTGGGAGGGATTGGATCATTATATTATGTGGAAAATCCGGCAGTTCCTCTAAAAAATACAATTGTGGATATCAATATGGATCCCCTGGGGAGAGAAGATACGGAACGTCCGGATCTGAAAAATCATGTTCATATATATTGTTCAAAAAACGGCGGTGTAGACTTAAATGATATAAGAACAAAGGTGGGAAAAGAATTTGTTTCCAGCCTGCGGATTGAAATAAAAAAAAGTTACAAAGGATCAGATAACGTCATGTTCGAAATGAGAGGAATCCCGGCAATCGCCTTTACAACCGGACAGAGCAAAGACAATCATGGTCCGGGAGATGACCCAGACAGGGTCGAATTTAAAAAACTCAAAGATATCACAAAATTGATTTTTGCTACTGTGTGGGAAATCGCTAATCGAAATAAAACAATCCGAAGAAGTATAAGGATGACAATATGAAAGAATACACAGAGGAACAAAAGAAACATTATCAGCAAGAATTCAGAAAGCGGAAGCAGTGCAGGTATAATAAATTGGGACACATCCTATTTTTCATGCTACATGCTTTTTCTTTTCTAAAGCCGTCCGGAGAAAATACCCCGCGCTTCCGGAAAATCCAGCTGAGAGCGCAGCGATTATAGCAGTCAGCAGCACCAGCAGCCAGGCTGAATTCACGCCGATCATAATGGCAATCCTCTGGGCAATAATATCGCTTCCGCTAAACATCAGATATAGACTCCAGGCCAGCCACAACAGCCCTGCGCTCAACATCCCGGTTCTAAAGGCTTGCCATCCGGTTTTTGCCAGCAGCACCCCGCAAACAAGCGGTGCCAGAATGATCCACCACCAGAAGGGGGTAAGAATCTGTAACAAGACCAAAATGACTGAACAAATGATCACATCTCTCATTTTGCACCTCTCAACCTGGTTTTACCGCTAAAATATTCTTCTTTCATCTCCGGTTTTTTCAAGAAATGCAGTTCATATATTTTCCCTGCTGCCCAGTCATCGATCATATTGTCATAAAATTTTGACCCGGGATTGCCTGACTGTCCGCCGGGATAAATACCCCAGGCTTTAAGCTCTGGGCCCAGAGCCACTATCATGCGCCAGGAAGGGCCAAAAGTCCGGGAGGTTGCATTAACAATTCCGGAGTTTCCATTGGTCTCCAGATTTTTACGGTTAAGTCCGGGAATTCTTGCTAGATGATTGATATCCGTTCCCCTGGCCTTTCCCCATGCCCAACTTTCATCCATGGAAGCGAATCTTTCTGTTAACTTATGTATTGCTGCTTTAAATGATAAAAGAGTCAGCTCTTTCAATGACTCCTTCAAGTCCGTTGTCTTGATGTCAAAATAAGGGCTGTCCGGCTTGTTAATGATCAAGTCCAAAGTCACGTTTGTTCCGGGCCGATTGAGCTGTCCGTCCGGATGTTCCAGCTCATCACTCCAGATGATGTTAATAAGCTCTTGCCACCAATATTCAAAAATAGTGGGCTCTATTAATTCCGCCCTGAATTCAAAATTCCATAGTTTGATTTTCTCAAAAGCTGCCTTTTCCTCTGGAGTCAATTTTTGTTTCTCCATCAGGATTAATAATCCAGGCAGAATGGCTCTGGCCTTTAAGTCCAGTGTATCTATCTGCAGTTGGCGCATGTCATCAGGGGTAATATCTTTCATTTCATTGAGGCGTTCATTGATTCGGGCTGCTCTTGTAGAAGAACCGTAAGACGAACTCAGGTAATAGGGATAGCTGGAATCTGTGGGCTCCTGGTTCGCTGAGCTGACAAATCCCCTTTCCGGATTTTTTATATGGGGGATATCGGCTCTGGGGACCCATCCCTGCCAATCATAGTCAGAGTCGCTGCCGTCACTAATATATCTTCCCTGTTCAGGCCAGCGCAGAGGGAACTTCCCGTTGTGCCAAATGGCAATATCTCCGGATACATCGGCAAATACAATATTCTGGGCGGGGCAGTCAAAAAAGGAAAGGGCAGCGACGTATTCATCATAATTCTGGGCCCGGTTCAATTTCAGAAACATTAAGAAGTCATTGGACGGATCATGAGCGGTCCAGCGCAGCGCACAGCCTGGGGGAATATTCTCGAACAGAGAAGATTCGCTATCTGTATACACAACTGGGCCGTGATGAGTATAGATAACCTGGTCTTCCACAGTGGCACCGTTTCTTACCTTGATTTTCTCGATCCGGGTTGAAACCGGCCGCCATTTCCCATCATAGAAATATTTCTTCCGGTTCTCATCTTGGAATTTTAGAGCATACCAGTCGAATACATCCGAACCGGCATTGGTGAAGCCCCAGGAAATATGTTCATTAAAACCGATTATCACAGTCGGTATGCCTGGGAAGGTAACTCCGTATACATTGATATCCGGTGCTGACAGCTGGGCCTCATACCAAATGGAAGGAAGGCTCAAGCCAAGATGAGGATCATTGCATAAGATAGGATAACCGGTCGAGGTCAAGTCACCGGAAACAGCCCAGTTATTACTACCGGGAGAAGCTTTCTCTTCATCCGGGGCAGTAACCGTGCCTTTATTGAAACGAAATTCATTTTCCGGCTTTTCCGGGATCTTTGCATCAAAGTTCCAGGGTGATCCTGCCGGGATTATAGGTTCCGGAAACAAAGGGTAAATCGGAAACAGTTCATTCATGACATCATCACCGAGAGCCGCACGTGTCCTTGACATAGAAGCCTCCCTGTTGTACGAAGATAATGTTAAAGACATGAGTTTTAATATCAGAGTAGATTTGAGCGCCGTCCATTCTTCTGGCTGATAATCAAGGATCTTGTACTCAAGGGGCAAAGACTTATAATTTAACATGTGAATGAATGAGTTTACACCTTCTGCATAGGCTTCTCCGGCTACCATGGATTCCGGATCGGCAAGCAGGGCTTTCAAGGTATTTTCCGCGCCATACAAAAGCCCCAGACGCCGGTGATAACGGTCGGTCTCGATGGCAGATTTCCCCAGTATTTCAGAGAGGCGGCCGGCTGCTAAGTGTGTCTGCATTTCCATCTGCCAGAGGCGGTCCCGGGCAGTTATGTAACCCTGGGCAAAATAGAGATCATGAGAGTTCTTAGCGAAAATGTGGGGAACATGCCGGTCATCAAATAATACCTGTACTTCATCCTTTAAACCTGGAATATCCAATTCTTCAGGGACCTTATCACCGGAGGTATTATTCTGCCAGAATCCGGCAGAGGGATTTAGTAATTTTCCCAGGGGCGGCAGTCTGCCGTGCTGATAATTTAAAAAGTAAAACAATCCCCAGACTATAAGCGCTGATCCTATAAATTTTATATATTTCATCCTGTCTTCGGCTCCTGAAGTTGATTATCCATAATACATGGATGAAAGATATCAGGTCAATAAAAAATCCGCAATAGGAGCTTTCTCCAATTTTTCTAAGCTTCTGAGCCTTAAGCAAGAATCAGGTCAGTTGATACGAAAACACGCGAATTTTCCCCAGCGTGGAAAATCCGCTCGGATACAGTCTTCGCTCTCCTCGAGATTCTCTCGAGGAACCATGCCCGCTCATCCTTGCTCACGGTTTTCTTAATCAATTAACCTGATTCTTTTTCCCGCTTTTCCTTGAAAAATGACCTTCCTCTTATTATTTAATAAAAATTACTGAAAAGCTTATGTTTAACTGAAAAACTATAATTTTTTGGGGATGTCCTGGAAATTCGAAAGAGGAGCTTTTCCAGTCCCATGCTTTGTTTTATGAGATGAGAATTGCTTATGCTGGCTGATTTCCCTATAATTTATTATAAAAAAACATGAGGAACCGCTGATGTCAAAAAACACTTTTATTATTATTTTTATTTTTGTCATTTATCTGGTTTTTTCCTATACAGTTTGGCCCGATCAAAAAAGCAATGTAAACGATGGTTTTGGAGAGTATGTCCTGGTTGCGGCGGGGGAGTTTGAGATGGGGGATAGTTTTAACGAAGGAAACTCGGATGAGATACCAGTTCATACCGTATATTTAGATGCCTACTATATCGGAAAATATAAGGTGACCAATGGAGAATATCTAAAATTCATAAAAGAGGGGGGATATTTGGATGCTGATTTTTGGGAGGCCGGCGGTTTTGGCAGATTCGGGCAAAAACCGGTGCATTGGGACGAGAAAAAGTATAAGGGCGGGGGCATACCTGGAAATGAGAATTTTCCGGTAGTTGGGATCAGCTGGTTTGAGGCTGTGGCTTACTGCTGCTGGCTTTCGGAAAAAAGCGGCGAGATATACCGCCTGCCTACAGAGGCTGAATGGGAAAAAGCGGCCCGGGGTGTTGAGAAGCGACGTTATGCCTGGGGAAACTCTATTGACAAGACCTGCACAAATTATGACAGCGGCAAAAACCGGGAGGAAATGAGACTGTCCCCGGTCGGTTATTATGACGGCAGTATCCGAAACGGCCTTAAAACCCTTTCGAATGCTTCCCCCTGCGGCGCTTATGACATGACCGGAAATACTTCTGAATGGTGCCTTGACTGGTATGGCCGCACTTATTATGCAGAATCACAGGTGCGAAATCCGCAGGGACCAGATACAGGCCCGGGCCGGGTTTTGCGTTCAGCAGGATATATTGACAGCGCTTATTATCAAAGAACTGCCAGCCGGCATAAAAGAGGCGCTCACATAAAAAGTTTTACCACAGGATTCCGCTGGGTCCGCTCATATCCCGGCAATAGGAAAGATCAATGAGTAATAAACAATCTTTAGCCATTTTGATATTTTTTTTAACTGCTTTGCTTGTTCTGCAAATCGCTGCTCAAACCAGGCTGAAGACCATTAATGACGGCTACGGTGACTATGTTTTTATTCCAGCCGGGGAGTTTCAGCTGGGTGATAATTTTGGGGAAGGAGACGCGGATGAGGTCCCTGTCCACCCTGTTTACCTGTCTGCCTATTATATCGGGAAATTCAAGGTCACTAACAAAGAGTATAATAAATTTTTAGATGATAATGGATATAAAAACCAAAAGTATTGGACAAGCGGCGGTTTTAACCAATATGGGATAGGACCAAGGTTCTGGGAAAATGCAAAATTTAAGGGCGGAGGCATGCCTGGCAATGAGAATTTTCCGGTAGTCGGGATCAGCTGGTTTGAAGCTGTGGCCTACTGCTGCTGGCTTTCGGAAAAAAGCGGCGAGATATACCGTCTGCCTTTCGAAGCGGAATGGGAAAAAGCGGCCCGGGGAACCGACCAGCGAAGATTCGCTTGGGGTGATGAGATAGATGGCCATTATGCAAATTATGAGCATAGTGGAGACCCGTATGAACCGGGAATCACGCCGGTCGATTTTTACAATGGGACTGAGCGAATGGGATTTTCTACCCAAAAAAATGTCTCCCCCTTTGGAGCTTTTGAAATGAGCGGAAATGTCTGGGAGTGGTGTTATGATTGGTACGGCGGCAGCACCTATTATGCCGATTCCAAGAAGAATAATCCCAGAGGGCCTGATTCAGGTTCCAGCCGTATACTCAGAGCCGGGGGGTGGGTGGACAGCGCCTATTACCAGCGTGCTGCCAACCGAAACAGCAGTTTTCCGGAAAACAGAAACCCGATCCAAGGTTTTCGATGTGTAAGAGAAGCCAAATAAAAGGTAACCCATCTGCTTTCAGTTGAGGGTTCCGGTTCTAAAAGAACGACTATTGATGAAATAGTCCTGCCTAAAAAAACCTTACCCTGCCGGGAAATTAGATTTTATTTTTTGCCCGGTAGATTTCTATCCATTTTTCCACATGATCAGCAAGAGTCTCTACAAATTCCGTTCCTTTCCCATGGATGGGGCGAATATCTTCCGCCAATCCCGTATAGCCTTTTCGGTCCAGCCAGGATGAGAATATATCGGTATCTGTGAATTTTTGGATTTTTTCCGGCTCGATTGTTCTGAGAAGTTTTAGCAGGCTTGAGAGATCATTGATTTTATATTCTTCAATGTTTAGAGGTGTGTATTTTGTGCGTTGGATTTCTTTTTTGAATTGTTGTTTCAGGAGGGCAATCAAATCCCGCCCTTCAACGTGTAGGGGCCGCAAAATATCTCCAAGTTCTCTGAAACTGTGCATGTACAGCCAAGTTGAAAAAGCGTCTTTTTCCCCGTATTCCTCTAACAAGATCCTTAATTGTTTTGCTTTTTTAGTTTCTTTTTCAGCTTCGAGTATGACAGCATAGAGGTCATGAATATTACTTAAACGAAATAATTCCTCTCCAGTTTTAGTGGATATAAGAAAATCTCCCATACCAGTAAAATCATGGATGTATTTTGCAAGCGTATCGAGGCTCCCGGGATCACCTTTGGGTAAAGTGAAAGCAGTGTCTTTTAAACCGGCTGCAGTTTTAGCTTTTGATGCCACTATGATAGGGATGCGGGGGTGGTATTTTCGGGTGAGATCAATGAGTTTTTTTCCGGCCTGATTGTCCAGTTGATGGGCTTTGGGGAAGGTGAGATCTGTTATCAGGCAAATAATGTCATCACCTTTACCGGCCGAGTGATATTTTTCTGGGTTGATTTTTGATTCTTTGTCCACACCGAAAAGAAACTGAAGTGTTTCTTCGTATGCTCGAGTTATTTTCACATCTGCCCTTTGCCCGATAATGTTATAAAGTACAGGCAGAAATTGTGAGAACCAGCGGGGTTCATCGTCTACAATTAAAAATATGTATCGTTTTGCTTTTGAATATTTCTTTATATTGATAAGGTCTTCGGCAGATCTGACAGCGGCTGAAATGATATTGTCGGGAGAAAATTCTCCTTTACTTACTGCAAAAACAAGATCTGCCTTGGAAGTGTAAGTATATTTTTGCTGGGCGGTTTCTGGGGGAGAACTTTGAATGAAATCTAGGGAGGAAAACAGGATGATTACGGCATCCTGATTGTCCCGGCGAATTTTGTCTGTGTCCACAAGAGTTAGAGCGGTGTCATCAAAGATAAAAACTATTGCCCTCTTTGATTCATAATTGGATGCAGAGAGGGGATCATTCATCAGGCGGATTTTGATCCAGGGCATGTTTTTTCTAAGAGTCTTTGAGGAAGTCCGCACCTGTTCCTCTGCTGAGAATATAACCGCTTTTCTGATTTTTTTTGGGTTGATGATCCGGGGTTTGAATTTAAATTCCTTCTGTTTTGTCATTGGCATTATTTATAGACTGAAGTAATAATACACTTTTGGTTTAAAGAATCGGCATATATATTAACATGTTTGGGAAAAGTAAGGATATTCACGGCATGGCCTGATTTTGATGGTTTGAAAAACCAGGGATCGATCGTATCTTCATCCGGAACAATATAGCCGTAGATAGTGTTTGTACTCATTAAATTAGTAAGGAAGTGGGTTCCCTGGGTGCCGTACATCCTTGTTTGATATTTTTTTTGTTCTTCGTCAAAACCTCCCTGAATCATGTACAAAAAATGACTGCCGTAAATACCTCCGGAGAGATTTTCTTCTTCAGTAAGGGGCTCTGGGCGGCCGGCTATGTCGACCCCGTATTCGAAGATCGCTGCTGTTCCGTTGACATCCTGGTAATCGACAAAGATGCCCCAGTCTCTATTTTTACTTCCCAGCCGGCCTGGTACTATGAGGATGAATTTCTCATTTTTTTTCTTTAACTTTCGGTTGATTGAAGATATTGAACGCTTCACATCTTCGTGCTTGTTTTTGGAGTAAGTAAAAGGCGAAACTACGATTGCATGAGAGAGCCCTCTTACTACTCCCTGCCCCTGCAGGTTTTTAATGGATAGGTAGGTGTGTTTTACCTGTTTGGGAATTCTAACAGTAGTTAATTTTTTTTCAGGTAACTGGGTTAATTGAACAACATGAAAATTGTTATTATTTTGGCCAGGATCTTTAAAGTTGGGATTAAAGACAAATTCGATTTGAAAATGGGAAGAGATCTTTGCTGAGATGGATTCCATTATTTTTGTCAGACAACTTCTAAATCCATACCTGTCGTTCTGAATAATTTCTTCTAAAGAAACCATATTTTTGAGGCCGCCGAGAAGACTGATTTTATGGAAATCTGCAAACTTTATATGCAGTTTTTTCATGGTTTCCATCTCATTTCCTTTTAGTTCCTTGTTTTTTGTCATATCAAGGGCATAAAAGAAATGTTGACTGTTTCCATACTTAAGGAACCTCAAGGGGATGGGATTCTTGATTGTAGACATGGAAATAACCGGAAAGTCATCCAGGACTGTGGCATAACCATGACCAAAAGCTACTCTGGCAAAACCCTCATTGGGATCTTGTATTTTCAGAGCATAGGGGGAAAAGGAATTTGCAACTCCGGACACCAGGGGATAATAAACCGGTCCTGCGAGCGTATCTTCAAAAATACCTGGAATCGGATTAATTACAATAGCCATTTCCTCTTGGCTTTCCGGCTGCTGCTGAGTGATAAAATCATTATAGATATGATATATGGCCTGCTTCAGCTGATTGACCCGACAGGAAAAATGGGCATGATTGTTAGGCAGCATAAAGGATGTGTTTTCGCCGGCCCGGATTTTTCTTGCTCGGCTGGCGGGAAGGAATCCTTCATTAGTTGCTGATGAGCGGACGCTGATCGGGATATTTCCCATTGTTTCAAGAATGCCGCAGAGAATCTCTAAATCCTCTTTATCAAGCCTGCCGCCGTTATCTTTAAACTTTGAGAAAAATGAAGCAGCAAGGATTCGGGTGCTTAACTTATGTGTTTTGGGGATATTACTCTCATTGATTTTTATTATTCCAGCGCCCTTCCCCCCTGTAGATCCTTTCCCATATATCCTAACATCTCCGATTTTTTTGATAACTGATTTATCCATATGTTCTTATCAATAAAGCTTTTCTCAATTTTACACCGTGATCGCAGATTAAATCAACTTTTGATATTTGTGAGAGGTAAAAAATGATGTTAAGGGAAACTTTAAGCCCGGTTTTTTCGCTTTATGGATATCGCCCCGTAGATCCCACCCGCAACTGCCGGCAGGATCCAAGGGAAACCGGCTTTTGCCAGGGGAATATAGGCGATCAAATTATTTATTGCAGCAATGGGCAGGCCCGCTGATGTGAGAGCATCGAATGCACTGACTGCCAGAGCACCGACTACCGCGCCCATATAGATTGCCCTGTGTATTGTCTTCCGCCCGATTATTGTCAGGATAATCAGGATGATGGCCACAGGATAGACCATAACCAGCAGAGGTATGGCAACCAACACGATCTTGGTGACACCAACTGTGGCAAACACCCCGCTGAAGATAACAGTAACTATACATAAAGTTTTATATTTGAGTTTTCCTTTAGTAAGAGTGCTGAAATAATCAGCCACTGTAGCTGTCAATCCAATGGAAGTGGTCAGGCATGCCAGGGAAACGGCCAGTCCCAGGGCGACCTTGCCAGCGCTCCCAAGAATGCCTTGAGCGATATTGATGAGCAGGGTGGTCCGTTCGATGTCAGGTGCAAAGAGGGTGCGGGAAGTCGCTCCCAGATACATCAGCCCGCCGTAGACAAGGCCCAATCCCGAAGCTGCAATTACCCCAGCCATAGAGGTCATTTTCACCTGGTCGGAAATTTTTTTATAGCCTTTGAAGATCAAAGTGGCGATGACGATCTCAGCGAAGACAATGGAAGCTATAGCATCCATTGTCTGATAGCCTTCCCGGAAACCACTGGTGAAGGGATGGGGGAGGTTTTCAGCAGGAGTCGGGCCGAGTGGATAAAAGATGCCCTTGAGGATGATCCACGCTAGTATGACCACCAGGAAAGGAGTTAATATTTTGCCGATCTTGTCTATGACTTTAGATTCATTAAAGGCGAAAAAGAGGGTGATGAGAAAAAAGACAATGGAAGCGACTGCCGGGCTGACCCAGGGAAGATTGGGCCTGACGCCCATTTCGAATGTGGTGGCGGCTGTTCTGGGGATGGCCAGCAGCGGCCCAATGGCCAGAATAACGATGATGCTTAGGATCCTGGAAAATCTCGGGCCTAAACGGCCTGCCAAGTGTTCAATGGTTCCGCCTGCCCTGGCTGCAGCGATAATTCCCATAAGAGGCATTCCTATGCCTGTTATCAAAAAGCCAAGGAGTGCCACACTCCACATCGAGCCGGACAAGAATCCCATATAAGGAGGGAATATGAGATTTCCTGCGCCGAAAAACATGGCGAAGAGAGCCATGCCGACCCAGATCACATCGCTTTTCTTTTTATTCATCAGGGTGCTTCTCCAGAATCAAACCTTGTATATCAGAAGGAAAAAACGATGTCAAATATGTGAAAGGATTTCTTGACTATTGCCACAAATAAGACTATACTAGTCTTATATAATAACTAAGGAAAAAGAGCAAGATGGATATTATAAGACGAAACACAGATTATGCCTTGCGGCTGGTGCTTAATCTTGCCAGGCAATACGGTAAAGGGGCGGTTTCCTCGCGGTTGCTGGCTGAAGAAGAGGATGTATCTTATCAGCTCACCTGCAAACTGATGCAGAAACTTCATGGCTCAGGACTGGTTAAAAGTAAAATGGGGCCTTATGGAGGGTATTATCTTTGCCAGCCTCCCTCAGAGATCACCCTGGCATCTGTAGTCGAACTGATCCAGGGGCCTGTCAGTTTAAGCAGCTGTTTGTTTGAAGAGAATATTTGTTCCCGGCAGCCGGACTGTGCTATAAGCAAGAAACTTTCTGAACTACAGGAACAAATTGAAGTTTTTTTCAATGATACTACTCTGAGTGAACTATGTTAAATGTATTTAGCGGCGTTTTAACTGCTGCCTGGGACCTGATGCTTGAGATGTCTCCCTATCTTCTTTTAGGTTTTTTAGCGGCCGGTATTCTGAACTTCCTCATCCCTAAAGATAAGATCTATAAACATTTTGCAGGTAACAATCTTAAGGCGAACTTTAAAGCCGCCCTTTTTGGCGTGCCTTTGCCCATATGCTCCTGCGGAGTAATCCCGGTCGCTGCTTACCTTCGGGACAAAGGGGCGGGAAAAGGAGCCACTGTTTCCTTTTTAGCTTCTACTCCCACAACCGGGATTGATTCTATCATGGCCACCTATTCTCTGCTCGGCCCCTTATTTGCAATTATAAGGCCGGTAGCTGCTTTATTTGCCGGCATTTTTGGCGGCACACTCACCAATATCACGGAAAATTCTCACAAACCACAAAACAATCTAACTTCTAAAGGTCAGTCCTGCTCTTCCTGCTCAACAGAAAAGGCTTCTTCCCCAGGAATCATGGCTAAAATAAAAAAAGTTTTCTCATATGCTTTTTTTGACCTTGTGGGAGATGTGGGTAAATGGATAGTGCTCGGCATTTTAATCGGTGGTGTAATTGGATTTCTGATTCCTGGAAATATAATTGAAAAATATCTGGGCACACCCTGGCTTGCTTACCCCTTAATGCTTCTGGTCTCAATCCCGATGTATATCTGCGCGACAGGTTCCATCCCAATTGCGGCTTCTTTAATATTGAAGGGCATGACTCCCGGCGCCGGCCTGGTATTCCTCATAGCAGGCCCTGCCACTAATGTTGCAACCCTTAGTTTTACAGGTGGAAAACTGGGCAAAAAGACTCTACTTATGTACTTGCTTTCCATTGTGACAACAGCTGTTCTTTTTGGCCTATTGCTGGATCTTATCTGGATTTTATCTGGAAAGGATGTGGGCCTGCTTACTCAAAGTATGCAGATGCTTCCCCATGGAGTAAAAATTGCTGCTGCTCTGTTTCTATCTGGATTATTGATAAACGCAATTATACATAAAATCATTATAAAACAAAAAACCAGCAAACTCGATGACAAAGGAAGATAAAAATTTGAAAGATTTAAAATCGGAAAAGATATGGAGAAATAAATGAAACGACAGATAATTCAGATCGATGAAGAAAAATGCAATGGCTGCGGGCTGTGTATTCCGAACTGCCCGGAAGGCGCTTTGCAGATAATAGACGAGAAAGCCCGCCTGATAAGCGACCTGTTTTGCGACGGTTTGGGCGCCTGTATCGGCGAATGTCCGGAAGGAGCTATCTCCACGGTTGAGCGGGAAGCTGAACCTTATGATGAAGCCAAAGTTATGGAGAATATCATTAAGGCGGGACCCAATACCATCAAGGCGCACTTAAAACATTTAAAAGACCATGACCAGAGCAAATATTATGAACAGGCGGTTAAGATCTTAATGGACAAAGAAATTCCTGTGCCTGAAGATGAAGCAGAACCTGCCTGTGTTTCTGCTGGATGTCCCGGATTAAAAGCTCAAGCCCTTGAGCCTCTGCAGCCTCAAGAACCTCAATCTATAAAATTAAGCTCAGAGCTCCGCCAGTGGCCAGTACAATTACATCTTTTAAATCCAAGCGCCCCTTATCTAGAAAACGCGGATCTACTCATATCAGCCGATTGTGTTCCTTTTGCTTTTCCAAACTTTCATCAGCATTTCATGAAGGGCAAGATCGTTATCACACTTTGCCCGAAACTGGATAAAGGGATTGACCTTTATATCGAAAAGCTGGCCCAGATCTTTAAAATCCAGAACATAAATTCTATAACTGTAACCCGCATGGAGGTGCCCTGCTGCGGCGGGATCGAATTTATCATCCAGAAAGCACTAGAAAAGGCAGGGAAAGATATGGAAGTAAAACGCAGCGTTGTTTCCATTAAAGGGGATATATTATAAAAAAAGGTGACAAGATGACTATTAAAAGTAATGAATTTGTCGAAAAAGTCTTGCTGTTAAATCGATCTATTGAATATGCTAAAGACTCGATCGTCAGCAAAACTATTATTGAAAAAAAGACTGGGACGGTTTCACTTTTTGCTTTTGATGAAGGTCAGAACTTAAGCGAACACACAGCCCCGTTTGATGCCCTGGTATTTGTTGTTGACGGTGAGAGTGAAGTTATTATCAATAAAAAATCACACATTATAAGCTCAGGCCAGGTGATAATAATGCCTGCAAATATCCCCCATGCTGTAAATGCCAGGAAAAAGTTTAAAATGCTTTTAATAATGATTAAAGATTGATACCCTATAGATGTATAGGGAGGTAGGAGATGAGTGCATCGCCAAAAAATAATAATCCCCGGCAGGATAAACTAAAAGAAATAATAAAAAAATTACATGATGGGGCAGAGGTAAAAGAGGTAAAAAAAGAATTTTCCAAGCTTATCAAAAACGTCAGCCCGGAAGAGATATCAGACATGGAAAATGCCTTAATAAATGAAGGCTTTCCTGTCGAAGAAATACAAAGATTATGTGATGTTCATGTAGAAGTTTTTAAAGACAGCTTGTCCAAGCAAAAAAAGATTCATAAAATGACGGGACATCCTGTGCATACTTATATAGAAGAAAACAAAGCAGCAAAAAATATTTTAAAAAAATTCAACAAGCTAACCAGGAAGCTTAGCGGTGATAAGCAAATTGCCGAGGATTTTGTTAAGGAACTAAACAGGCTGAAAGAGATCGATATACATTACACCCGCAAAGAAAATCAATTGTTTCCCTTTCTTGAAAAACGGGGATTTTCCGGCCCTTCAAAAGTAATGTGGGGCAAACACGATGAAGTTCGAAATCTTTTTAAACAGATTGATGCGTCATTCAGAAATAAAGACTGGGGAGAGTTAAAAAATACTACTAAAAAATTAAGCTCTGAAATAAAAGGAATGATTTTCAAAGAAGAGAAAATACTCTTTCCTACTGCAATGCGGAAATTAACTGAAAAGGATTGGATCAAAATAAGAGACGGCGAACAAGAAATTGGATATGCCTGGATAAAGCCGGGAAATCTATGGGACTCAAGCCTGAGTCAGAGTCAACTAGATGGCCGAGAGGAAATCAAGGCGGATAAAGCGAAAGATAAAGAAAAAGATTCGACATTTCACCTGGATGAGGGAAATATCCCTATTGAGATCATTAACTTAATTCTGAAAAATATACCGCTTGATATTTCTTATGTGGATGAAAATGATACAGTCCGCTATTACTCCTCTACAGAGGATAGGATTTTCCCCAGAAGCCCGGGAGTGATCGGACGTACTGTGCAAAACTGTCATCCCCCAAAAAGCATGCATGTCGTCAATAAAATTATTGAAAGCTTTAAAAAGAAAGAAAAAAAATCAGCAGAATTCTGGATTAACAAGCAAGGAAGATTCCTTTATATAAGATATTTTCCTTTATATAACAAAGCAGGGAATTATAAAGGAGTCATAGAGGTATCACAGGATGCGACAGATGTTCGTGCCTTAAAAGGCGAAAAGCGTTTGTTGGATTAGAGCGACTCATTCATACTTCCTGTTCTATATCCTCGCAAATCTAATGTAGTATAGGTATAACCCAGTTGCTTGAATTTCTTTACAATTTTTTCCCTGTAAGATTCCATGAAGAATAGCTTCATATCTTTCGGATTCACTTCAATTCTTGCTGTATCGCCGTGATGTCGTACTCTTAATTGTTTTACACCCAGCTTTTTGAGATATTGCTCAGCTTCCCCTACAACGAGGAGTTTTTCTGGGGTAATATGGGTGCCATAAGGAAAGCGAGAGGCCAGGCATGCCATAGAAGGCTTGTTCCATGTTATTAATCCACGTTCTTGTGATAATTTTCTTATCTCATTTTCGGTCAATTTTACATCCTTAAGGGGGGCTGAAACATTTAATTCTGCACTGGCTTTAATCCCTGGGCGGAAGTCGTCTAGATCATCATAGTTAGTACCATCAGCTACATGTTTAAATCCCTTTTCTCTAGCAATTTCCCATAGTTTAGAAAATAGCTCTTTCTTGCAGTGATAGCACCTTTCGGGAGGATTGTTCGAAAATTCAGGAATGTTCAATTCCTCTGTAAAGAAGATTTCATGATAGATGCCGATTTCCTTTGCGATTTTCTTTGCTTCTTGGACTTCCTGCTGGGGATAAACCGTAGAGTCGGATGTAACCGCAATTGCTTTATCGCCTAAAACTTCAAAGGCTACACTAGCAAGAAAACTGCTGTCTACGCCTCCTGAAAAAGCAATAATCACACTTTTCATCGAGGATATTATTTCCTTGAGATCTATAAGTTTTTTTTCTATCATTTTTCTAATATTCCTCACTTATTATGATATCTCCATCATAAAAAAACTACTGCTTGTCTGAGTGTAGCTGCTCTTTACCATTTTTTCTTCTATCTTTTTCCAATGGGAGACATTTCGCGAAGTTTTTTCACAATTGGAGGCAGGACTTCTATTACTCTATCTATATCCTGCTCGGTATTATCTCTCCCCAGACTAAAACGGAGTGAACCGTGGGCTACTTCATGTGAAAGCCCCATTGAAATAAGGACATGAGATGCTTGAAGTGAAGCTGAAGTACAAGCTGAACCACTTGAGACCGCTATTCCATTATGATCCAGGTGAAGTAACATTCCTTCCCCTTCGATGTACTTTATACAAATGTTAAGCGTACCTGGCAATCTTTTATCCGGGTGGCCGTTTATGAAAACATCATCTATTTTTTTAATTAATCCATTTTCTAATCTGTCCCTTAACTTTCTGACTTTTATTTCCTCTTCTGCAAATTCTTTTGCGGCGATCTCTGCAGCCTTGCCAAGGCCCACAATCCCGGGGACATTCTCAGTTCCTGCTCTTCTGTTGCTTTCGTGATGCCCGCCGTGGAGAAGAGAATCGATTCTGGTCCCTTTTCGAATATAAAGAGCGCCAATACCTTTAGGCCCATAGAATTTATGCCCGGACAGAGAGAGGAGATCAACTGAAAGATCATTAACATCAAGGGGAAGCTTTCCCACAGTTTGGACTGCATCGGTATGGGATAAGATACCATTCTGCCTGGATATTTCTGCGATTTCCTTTACCGGCTCTATAGTGCCCACTTCATTATTTGCGTGCATAATAGATATTAAAATTGTCTTATCTGTTATTGTATCACGCAGCTCGTCTAAATTCACCATGCCATGTTTATCTACGCCAAGGTAGGTCACTTTAAATCCCTGTTTCTCAAGCCATTTGCAGGAATTTAATACTGCATGGTGTTCTATGGAAGAGGTTATTATATGGTTACCTTTTTTCCGGTTAGCAAAAGCAGCTCCTTTTACAGCATGATTATCCGATTCTGTACCGCTTCCGGTAAAAACAATTTCATTGGAGTTGGCATGCAATAGCTTTGCAACTTTTTCTCTTGCTTCTTCCTTTGCCGTATCTGATTCATTTGCCAGTTTGTATATACTGGAAGGATTGCCATATTTCTTCCCGAAATATGGAAGCATAACTTTGATAACTCTCTCATCAACCGGTGTGGTTGCATTATGGTCAAGATAAACTAGATTATCCATTTCTTCCTCCTGGTCCCATTTATCATAAACCTTCATTGATCCTTGCGATAAATCCTATAGGAATTATACATTATACTTTTTGGGTGTTTTTGTAAAGTAATTTTATTTATTTTGCTATGAACTTGATTCTGGTGCTGGCCATTGGTAAACTAGGGATGGAATAGGTGCTTATGAGTTTGATATAATGAAACATTCACTAAAAACTGGATTAAGCTTTGGTTTAACCTCTGGGATAATCACAACGCTGGGATTAATAGTTGGTTTACATGCTGGTACTAATTCGAAAATAGTAGTTATCGGTGGCATCCTGATAATAGCTGTGGCAGATGCATTTTCAGATGCTTTGGGTATTCATATTTCAGAGGAATCTGAAAACAAGCACACGACCAGAGAAATCTGGGAAGCAACAATATCTACTTTTTTATCCAAATTTGTTTTTGCTTTAACATTTGTCATCCCTCTTTTGCTGTTTCAAAGTGAGACAGCAATCCTTGTAAGTGTGATCTGGGGTCTTTCATTGTTAGGCATTTTCAGTTACTTTATCGCCCAAGGGCAAAATGTAAAACCCTGGAAGGTGATCTTTGAGCACCTGATAATTGCAATAGCTGTTATAGTTGCGACTCATTATGTCGGGACTTGGATTAGAGCAGTGTTTGGATAAGTTTACGTATAATTAACCTGGATTATTCATGAGTCGAGCTTGCCGCAGATGTGAGGCGCAGGGGATGAAGCTGTGGACTCAATTCTCCAGTTGGGTTGCGCCAAATGATTATCTGATAATAAAAACTGCATTAATATAAGAACTTAATTTAGTTTTCATTTCCTGTGCAAATAATTGTAGCGAATATTTTCCAGGCTGTAATTCAGCTATTGGAAACTCTGCCAAAAATTTTCGGGTATCATTCTCTTGAGATTGCTCAAGAATGGAAAAAGATAAAGGAGTTTTTTTATCTGATGATGTATGGATAAGTTGGGCAGAAAGCTCAATTTCTGGTTGTTGAATGTTAAAAATTGAACACCTCACTGCAGCCCGAATTTTTGGTATTCCCTTATCTATATTCTTCACTATTGGGGCATATTGTGAAGAGTCAAAAGGATAGATTTCTGATAGAAAAATAGTTTTTTCTCGTTTTTCCTTTGCTGATCCAATTAGATAAGATGCATTTTTATCGGGGATAAGCAGCAAAGGGGGATGCAGCTTTAATCCGGATTCAGGAGCTTCAGAAATAACAATTGGCGAAGAAGCTATGGCTCCTTTGCCTGTTTCCAGGTTTCTTATCACAACTCGGCAATCATAATCACCGGGCAAGAGGGATGAGGTAGTACAAAAATAGGCATTATCTCGAGTAAATGTTGAGGCACTGACTTTATTACTTTGAAATTCAATGATATTATTTTTTTTATCGAAGATGAGTGTGATTATTTCCATATTACCTCTGGATATGTCTTTTATTTTTTCTCTTGGGATTTTTGACAGAATAACAAGATTTGATTTTTTTTGAATTGAATAGGGTAAAACAATTAAAGGAAAATGAAATACTTCCTGATATTGTGGTGTTTCACTCAGGGCTAAATCCATAAGATGCATGAACTTTTCAAATTCTGTGTACTCGGTGAATGGCTTAGGATTGAAATACCCTGTTTGTCCATAGATTTTACATTCTTTTCGTTTGACTTTGATGGCTGTTTTGTGAAACTTGCCGTCCCATTTTTCATTGATATAATAGCCTAGGACATAATAAGAACTGGTTGCATTCTGAATATCTTCCATGATTTTTTTATAATTGTCGATATTATGATAATATTTTCCTCCCGAGATCGCAGATAGTTTTCTCAAAGAATGATCACCCTGCAAGTATTTACCCTTGAAAAGATCGGATAATCCAGAGGATTTCACTGCATACACAGGGCTATTGGATGCTGCTAATTCTTTACTCATGCTATCGTATTGTGATGAAGGAGAAACAGCGAACTCAGAGACGCCCCCGGAAAAGAGAATGAAATGCTTGACACCTGGAATATTGCGGAAAGTCTTGGCTACATCCCGAACTACTGAAAAAAAATTAGATGCTTGATAGCTATAAACTTTTCTATCAAACTGTCTCGATTGTAACATCATTCGCGAAAACTCTTTTCCCGCAAGCCCTCCTTTTCCTCCACCACTTCCAGTCATACTTGCTGCGCTTGCTTGCTCTAGCCAATGTTTACCCTCTGCATCCTGTGCTTTTCCCATCATTTTTTCTAGACCAAATCCCTCAATGACCTGCCGAACTTTTTGATGGTTAGTAGTAAGGTATTCATGGAGAATTAATCCTTTTGTTGCAGAATAAGAAAGAATCCCCACATTATCTGTCGGATTAAGTTGGGTATCGATAAAATATAAAGCTGCCTTCTTTGATTTTGTGATTCCTGCTTGTATGTTAAAAGCAAGATCAAAAAACAGAAAAAATTTTCGATTCATTCGGGAAGGGATTTCAGAAGGTGTAACAGATTGGATTTCTTCTGTTTTTTTTCAGGCAGGGATAAAAAATGTTTTTCAAAATCTGTAATTTTTTCAAGCTTGCCATTATCGTGAAGAACAAAATCGGATTTTGTCAAATCTGTTATGGGATTTCCTTTTTTATCAGTCACATAAACTTGAATTAATTTTAAGGTGACAGTAACCTCATGTTGCAGAGTTTCTTGGTTGGCTTCTGATTTATTAGTTTGAGATTGAAGAGATCCGATAAAAATTAAAAGCGCGAAGATTAATAATAGAATGATTCTTGCTTTGAATAAAATTAAATTTGAATTTTCCTTTTTACAAATTTTCATCTTTGCCTCCTTTTACTGACACAAATCATTAAGCGCATAAAACATGCCATTCCCCTCTCCCAGATGAGCAGAAAAAACCTGTCCTTAAATAAGGACAACTGATAACAAACTTGAACTATATAAAATCAGAAAATAGTAAGGGGAAGTATTTCTGAAACCTTGATTGGTATATCATCTGATTTTTGATAGAATAAAGCTATGGAAAAAAAAGACCGCTTAAAAGAAAAGCAGTAATAAGGAGAGATGTTGTTATGTCTAAAATTCTTATCACCTATTTCAGTAAAACCGGAAACACAAAAATCATTGCTGAGACTATCTTTAAAACTGTAGATGGCGAGAAAGTTATCAAACCGGTTAACGAACTGCTGGATAATGAGTTAGAAGGATACAGACTTATCTTTATCGGGTTCCCGGTCCACTCTCACAGCGTTCCTTTCCCGGTAGAAGCGGTACTTAAAAATATTCCCCCGAATAAAAAGATCGCTTTTTTTTCTACCCATGGGTCACTTACCGGAAGCCGTCTTGCCCGGGAGGCATTGGAATACGCGACTGTTATGATGTCAAAAGCAAAATTGTTGGGAACTTTTACTTGCAGGGGAAAAGTCTCGCCTGATGCTCTTGAAGTTCTGGAAAAATCACCGGAGCATAAGGCTTGGGCTGAGATGGCTGCTTCAGCCGACACTCGCCCGGATGAGAACGACCTGGAAGATGCCGCCTCCTTTGCCAGGTGGATTATGACCCTGGCTGAACAAGATTAGTATAATAGATTACCATTTGCCATCCATCTGGAATTCTGCTCCCCCTAACCAGAAACCGGAGTTGGTCACAGAATCATGCTGGGATTGTAAAAGATCATAATGAAATTTTTCTTCCTCTGCGATCTCTAGGAATATTTTTTTTGCTTTTGGGTCATCTGAATTAGCTGCGGCTTGCTTGAAAAAGTTAATAGCATCCGATTCAAGCTGCATGCCGATACTCAGTGCCTGGGTGTCTACTTTGCTTTCTGAATTTTTCATCCGTTCTTTTAATTTTTCAACCAGAGGGGCTTCGCCTTCTAATTCATGGCCTTTTACATATTTCTTCCAATCTTCACCTTCAAGGATTTGGCTGAACAACTCACTGAAGACTTCAAGGTGTCTTGTCTCTTCTTTGGCCAGAAAGCGGAACATCTTTTCCCCCTTTTCATTCTGAGTGATATCCGCTGCATGATTAAAAAACTTACGGCCATTGATCTCCAATAATATGGCACCTTTGATCGCATCTTTAATTTGTTGACTTATCTCTGACATAAGTATCTCCTAATAAAAAATATTTTCCTATTAAAAGCTCAAAATGCGCCTGAGGCTGGTTGCAGCTAATGCCCAACTTTAATTACATCACGCGGTTGACTCCGATGGTGAAACATACACACGAGCACCAAGTTCTTTATCTATCATAAATAGTCCGTTTCCCTTGTCACCTGCAAGCTTCAGCTTGGCGATGATATCGTTGTCGTTACCCTCTTCTTCAATTTGTTCGGTCACAAACCATTGCAAAAATATCTGGGTTGCATGATCCCTTTCTTTGATTGCCAAGTCAACAAGTTCATTGATTGATTTAGTAATAAATTGTTCATGTTTGAGCGTCTTTTGAAACATGTCCATTGCATCTTTAAAGGTCGATAGGGGTTCCTCAATTATTTTAAGTTTCACCCTACCGCCCTGATTATTGACATAGTCATAGATTTTCATAGCATGCTCCATTTCTTCCTTGTACTGTACCATAAACCAATTTGCAAATCCCGGGAGACCGGCATTTGTACTGTGGGCAGACATTGACATATACAAATAAGCTGAGTACATCTCTTTGTTTATCTGTTCATTTAATGCTTCTTCTATTTTTTTACTTAACATTTTTCATCATACTCCTTTACAATTTTTTGTGACATAACCACCAGTCAAAGCACTCTATTTCCCCTTTCCTGATTGCCTTTTTGATTATTTCACATCAGCAGAACATCAGTTGGAGATAAAAGGGCTGGCATTTGGGTTCATCGGATTTATTCGTGATGCAAGAGAAAACAGGAATGGATAGCTCTCTTTAAGGTGCCTGGTATAAGCGATCCAAATACTGGTGATCTGGGAAAAGGCACGTTTTATATCAAGCCCTATATGTTTGTAATCCTCTTTAGCAAGAACTTTTAAATTGTCCCCTCTAAGAACCAACTCTTCGGTGAGATGAAAAACTGCCCAGAGAAGGTCTGTAAAGCTTTCATGTTCGAGCAGGTTAGGATTTTCCAACAATCGTAACAGGAAGGAACGCTTGTCAATAAGAAAGTCGCGGAGTTCGTACAATTTATTTTCTTCAATTTTTATTTCATAAGAAAATTCCTGAGCAGCGGTAATTGCGGTCTTAAAGTCTTTTTTTGTCCATTGGGGAGAAATATTCACTTTTTTTTCTAACTTTTCAGCATTATGTACAAAGCTCGAAAACTTTTTGAGCAGCTCCAGTCCAACTTCACTGAAAAATGTTCCAATGACCATATTCAACTTATTTATTTTAGCCTTTTTCTCTCTGTGATTAAGGATTCGTTCTATGATAATAACAACTAACAATACATCCAGGAAAAGAAAGCCAATGTCCCCGAGCATGTAAATAAAAATGTGGTGAGAGTCATGGAAAATGAGATAATGTATTGTGTATGTCAGAGCGGAGGCAGAAATAAATATTAGGCATAAATTTGTCGTCCATGTGAAAATTTTTTTCATTTTAAAAGTATGTGGCCTGATCCTGTGTAAAAGGTATCAGGCCTAGAAAATTTTCTTACCAGTTTTCTATTAAAAGCTCAAAATGAGCCTGAGGATGGGCGCAGGCCGGGCACTCATCCGGTGCTTCTTCGCCTTCATGTACATAACCGCAGTTATTGCATTTCCACCGTACTATATTATCCCGTTTGAAAACTCTGTCATTATCTATATTTTCTAAAAATCCCAGGTATCTTTTCTCGTGCTGCTTTTCCGCCATAGCTATTGATCTCATAACCTCTGCGATTTCAGGAAATCCCTCTTCATCTGCGACTCTGGCAAAATCAGGGTACATGGAGGTGTGTTCATGATTTTCCCCGGCTGCAGATGCTTTCAGGTTTTCAGCAGTGCTCCCAATAACTCCAGCAGGAAATGATGCTGAGATCTCAGCTTCTCCGCCTTCTAGAAATTTAAATAGCCTCTCGGCGTGCTCCTTCTCATTAGCTGCTGTTTCTTGAAAAACGTTGGAAATTTGGACATAACCTTCCTTTTTTGCTTTAGAGGCAAAATACACATAACGATTTCTTGCCTGCGATTCACCTGCAAAAGCAGTTAGAATGTTCTTTTCCGTTTGAGTTCCTTTTAAACTTTCCATAATAATTTCTCCTTTATTATAATATTAACCTTTCCACAAGCCGTGGATAGAGCAGTATTCCCGGGCTTGAACTTCTCCTGGGCCTATGTCAAATTCTGCTTCTGGCTGATCGCCTGGATTCAAAAATTTGCGGTAAGCTTGGCCATTAGCCGTAACCTCTATCCATTCAATATAATGTTCCTCCACCATGGGATGAGCAACTGAGCCTACTTTTACTTTTATTCCTTTTTCTGTTCTTTCAACAACCGGAACATGCTTTTCATTGCCCTGGTCTTCTTTTTTTTCTTTTTGGAGAATCATCTGCTGGCCGCAGCAGTTGAGCATTCCTTTGGCTCCATGTAAGACTTCAACAATGTTTCCACAGCCCTCACATTTGTAAACTTGATATCTTTCTGTCATTTTTTTCTCCCTTTTTTTATGTTTCCTCGAAAGAATCTTTGTCTGCACCGCAAACCGGGCATACCCAGTCAGCGGGCAGGTCTTCAAAAGCGGTCCCGGGATCGATCCCATTATCAGGATCACCTGTTTCCGGATTGTAGATATAACCGCAGATTAAACACTTAAACAGTTTCATTTTTTTTCCCTCCTTTATGTTTTTTTTATCATTCTTTATATATGTGGGGGCATTTTTGGATGCTTTCCCCTTTTTTACCTGATGGTAAAAAGCATAAGTAAGCGGCTCTCCTGTTTGGAGTGTTTGAGCGTCAATAAGTTTTCCGATAAAGGCAACATGGGTGCCTGCATCCATTTCCCCGACAACTTCACATTCTAAATACCCAAGAGTATTCGAAGTGACAATCGGAGTGCCTGTCTGGCCAATTTTGTGATCTATATCTTTAAATTTATCTATGTCCCTACCAGACTTAAAGCCGAAAAGGCCTATAAACTCCATAGGAGTGTTTTGATCCAAAATAGAAACTGAAAATACACCGCTCTCTTTGATGTATTGGTAGGTTAGATTATCTTTATTGATACAGATTAGAATTTTTATGGGTTCAGCTGTTACCTGCATTACTGTATTAGCGATCTGGCCGTTGTGTTTATCTCCATTTTTGGAACTAACTATATACAAACCGTAACTTAATTTAAATAGAGTTGTGATATCCATTATTTGCTCCTTTTTTAAGGCAGTCTTTACATATGCCAAAAAAATAGCCGTGTAATTCAGTTATTTTATGCCCCTCCACATCACCTTCCTTAAAATAAGCACATTCGATGTTTAGGTCAATTATTTTTTTACATTTTTTGCAAAAAAAATGATGGTGGGGAACGGTATTGCGATCAAAATGTACCTCTGTACTGTTAATAAATAAGGGATTTAAAAGCCCTTTTTCTTTAAAGGTATTCAAAGTATTGTATATGGAAGTTCTGGATAGGGTAGGGATCCTTTTTTCCAAAGCTTTAAATATTACTTCTGCTGTAGGATGAAATCTGTTTCTTTCAAGATAATCTAAAATTATTAACCTGACATAAGTGGGCTTAATCCCTTTTTCCTGTAAGGTGGTTTTAATCGATTCCATATTTGTTATCATTACAATTATATAATATATACAATTAATTTCTTTTGTCAACAAAATAATTGTAAAATCTTAAAAAAAAATACTGAATTCGTAATTTTTACTTTTTGCCTGTTTAATATTGTTTTGATATTTTCCTAGTTTTCTGATAGTATATATATGATTAAGGAGGTATACATGAAGAAGAAGACGTTTAGACCTTGTAAAATTATCCTACTAACATTTTTTGTTTGTACACTTTTTTCCTTTTTTGCTCAAGCTGACGAGATTAAGCCGGTATCCTTACTCCAGGACATGCCGGATTTTACTCTGCCTGTTTATCAGGGAGGGGAATTATCTATCTCTCAATTAAAAGGGAAGAATGTTCTTATTGTTTTCCCCCGCGGGCTTGCTTCAAATGACCACTGGTGCCATGTTTGTAATTATCATTATGCGGATCTGGTGGAGCTTGAAAAGACAAAGCAGATTAGGGAAAAACTTGATTTGGAGATTTTGGTCGTACTCCCTTACAGCCAAGCTACGGTAAAAGAATGGGTAGGGGCCTTTCAGGATCAGTTTATTGATATAGATAACTGGAAAAATCCCGCCGAGCCGGAAAAGCTTGATGAAAAGCAAAAGCAGAGGGTAGAGCGTATCCGGAGGCTGTTCCCTCATAAATATATGTATGAAAAAGGAAAAGTCCCAACACCTTTTCCCATACTCGTTGATGGCGAAAGAACAGTTTCTAAAGGATTGGGTATATTTTCTACTGATTGGAGCGGCAGCAAAATAGAGCAGAATATTCCCACAGTCTTTATTCTGGATAAGAAAGGGACCGTTCAGTTCAAGTATATCAGCCAAAACACATTTGACCGTCCGGGCGCTGAATACCTGATGAAATTTATCGGCAGGTTAAATAAGGAATAGTTTTATCCAGTTCAGATTTTTTTTCTATCTTTTAACCAAGAAAAGCTACTTGATTTATAGAAATAATACAGCATAATTTAAAATCGCATTATATTATTTGCTATGGAGTAAAAGAATGGCTAAATTTAGCAGAGAAAATAGAGAATGGCTGAAAGAAAATTTCGCTGAAAGAGCAAATTTTAATCTGACAGAAAGGCTGCTTTACAGCCATGATATTGCTGCCATGCCCAGTCTCTTTAAGCCTTTGATCGGAAAGACTGTGCCGGATGCAGTAGTCCAGCCTGAGAACGAAAAAGAGCTGATTGAGCTAGTAACCTGGGCATCTAAAAATAAAATCCCGGTTGTCCCCCGGGGTAAAGGGTCTTCAGGATATGGAGGCATTATACCCACACGAAAAGGTATTGTTATTGATTTTTACCGCATGAAACAAGTCGTTTCCATTGATAAGGAAAAAGAGCTTGTAACAGTCGAACCGGGAATAACCTGGGAACAGTTGGATAAGAAATTAAAGCCAAAGGGCCTGGTAATCCGCCTTTATCCCACCAGCTATCCATCGTCTTCTGCCGGAGGCTGGCTTGCGCAGGGAGGGGCAGGTATCGGGTCCTATGAATATGGGTGGTTTTCAGATAATGTTGAAAGCGCCCGGATCGTTCTTCCTAATGGTAAAGTCAAGGATATTTCCGGGGAAAAACTTGAAGTAGTGGCAGACGCTGAAGGTACGACTGGGATTTTAAGCCAGGTGACCGTCAGGATTCAAAAACTTACTGATATCAAGGTTACTGCTTTTGCCTGCCCTGATGCTTATGCTATTACCCGGATATTCCAGGAATTGATCGACCAAAAACTCCCGATCTGGTCGGTTATTTTTATTAATCCCCGTATGGCAGAGATGAAAAACCGGGCGCCGATCCACACCCATCACGGGCATCCGGTTGAAAGCAAGGTAATCCTGCCTGCCGCTTACATCGCCACGCTTGCCTTCAGAGAGAAGGACCGGGAAGCAGTCATGGACAAGCTTCCTAAGATCATCAAAAAATGTGAGGGTGAGATTCTAAGCCAAGCAATCGCAGACCATGAATGGGATAACCGTTTTAAATTAATGATCGTCAAGCGTCTTGGTCCATCTCTAGTGCCTGCGGAAGTTGTGGTTCCCCTGAATAAGCTGGGAGATTTGATGGAGGAGATAGAAAAAAAGGTCAACCAGCCCGTGGTAAAAGAAGGGGTCATCATCAAAAAAGGTAAAGGCGGAAATCCAGAGGTTGTTATTCTGGGCTTTATTCCCAGTGACCAGCGAAAGTTTTCCTATAACTTTGTATTCGGGCTGGTGTTGACCATAATGAAGATTGCTAAAAAATTCGGCGGACGTTCCTATTCTACTGGTTTGTACTTTTCTGGTGAAATAGAGAAGATCATGGGCAAAGAGCGCAGCCAAAAGCTCAAGGATTTTAAAAAGCAGATAGATCCAAAAAAAATCTTAAACCCGGATAAAGTAGTCAGAAGGAATATCGTAGCCAGAGCTCTCAGTATTGCTAAAATTTTTGAACCCCTGGTAAGGCCTTTTGGAAATGCGGTAATCACTCGTGTGGGAGAATATTTTGATAAACCCGTGCGGGGAATTCCGGCGGATGTGGTCAGGTACGCTTATGGATGTTCACAGTGCGGCTACTGTTTGGACGAATGTGACCAGTTCTTCGGCCGCGGCTGGGAAAGTCAATCTCCACGGGGAAAATGGTACTGGCTGCGCGAATATATAGAAGGAAAGGTTAAATGGGATCAATTTATGGTAGATACAATGCTGGTTTGTACTACCTGTGAATTCTGCAATTTGCGCTGCTCTGCCGCGCTGCCGATTGAGTCTTCTTGGATGAAACTGCGGGGAATACTGGTCAATGAGAATAAAGAAATGACATTTCCTCCTTTTGAGATGATGGCAGCCGCCCTTAAGGCAGAGGGCAATATCTGGGCCGGTTTTCGTAAGGATAGGACAACCTGGTTTCCAGAGGAAATGAAAGAAAAACACGGACCTGAACATAAAAGTAAGAATGTCTATTTCGCCGGCTGTACAGCCTCTTATGTCGAACACGATATTGCTGCTGCTGCTGTGACTCTCCTGGATGCTGCTAAGGTTGATTTTACTTTCCTTGGGAACAAAGAAAACTGCTGCGGTACCCCCATGCTGGTGGCTGGTAAATGGGATTTGTTCGAAGATATAATGCGCAAAAATGTTGCTGCTGTAAAGGCGGCTGGAGCTGATACTGTTATTAATTCATGTCCTGCCTGCGATATGATGTGGCGCCATACCTATCCTGAGTGGGCTGAAAAATTGGGAATGGAGTATGATATTGAAGCTAAGCATTACAGCGAAATTGTTTCAGATAAAATTAAAAAAGATGAGTTTAAGTTTTCCAATCCAATAAAAGGCAAAGTCACCTGGCACGACTCCTGTCATATAGGACGGGTATCCGGAATCTATGAGGAGCCCCGAGAAGTTATAAAAGCTATTCCAGGAGTTGAATTTGAAGAAATGGCCCACAACCATCAGGAAGGGCACTGTTGTGGAAGTGTTCTGACCTTGCTAAAAGATCCTCCTATAGCTGCAGATATTGGAGAATCTCGTCTGCAGGAAGCTAAAGAAATCAATGCAGACACAGTGTTATCCTTATGTCCCTGTTGTGAGTTCCAACTTCGGGTTACAAATGATAAAAAGGAAATGGGCCTTAAAGTTACAGACCTGGCAGCCTTTGCTTGTAAATCATTAGGGAAGGAATTTAAGGACCCAAATCCTGAAGTAGCTAAACAGTGGGCTGTTTTTGAAGCTATGATAGAACTTATGACACCCAAGGGATTTGCAGAGCTGATGAATTCTATGTGGCCTGAACTTTTAGATGCCATGCCTATGGGAATGGGGAAAATGATGAGATTGATAGGAAAAGCAGGAATATTCGGTGATTTTATGTTCACAATAATAAAACCTGTTTTTCCAGTACTTTTCCCAAAGCTCCTGCCAGGTATGATGCCTAAGCTCATGCCAGTAATGCTTAATAGGATCGAAAAAAGGATTCCTATGCCAGATTATATGGAAGAGCAGATGCCTGATATGATGCCTCAAGTTATGGATAATCTTATGCCTCATATGCTTCCTGATGTTGTGCCTATTGTCGTGCCTGAGATGATCTCATATCTTAGAGGTAGAGCATAGAAGAAGGAGCTAAATCTTCAGCATGCTCCCTGTTGCTGGTTAGCCTGATACAAGTGTTAATAACCTTCAGATCCTATTTTCTGAACCTGCCTTGGGTGCGCAGACAGATCCGCACAAGCATTAGCATCACAGGGACTTCTATGAGGACGCCTATGACCGTTGCTAGGGCTGCTCCTGATGAGAGACCAAAAAGCATGACTGCTGTGGCGATAGCCACCTCAAAGTGGTTGGAGGCACCGATCATAGCCGATGGTGCTGCATCTTTATAGGATAGTTTCAATACTTTGGCTAAACCATAGGTGATCCAGAATATAAGGTTTGTCTGAATAAAAAGCGGGATAGCTATCCACAAAATAGTCAAAGGATTTGAGAGTATCACTTCTCCCTTAAAAGAAAACAAGAGGACAAGGGTGACTAAAAGAGCGGTGATGGTTACAGGAGTGAGAATATGCAGGAATTTTGTGTTGAACCATTCTAGGCCTTTTTTTGTTATTATCAATTTTCGTGAGATATATCCTGCCACAAGAGGTAGGGCCACATAAATCCCGATAGAGAGTAAAAGGGCTTTCCAGGGAACAGGAAGACGCCCTATCCCCAGCAGGAATCCTCCCAGAGGGCCGTATAGAAAGAGCATAGCCAAGGAGTTGATGGCGACCATGATCAATGTGTGCCCGTCGTTTCCTTTTGCCAGATAACCCCAAACTAGAACCATGGCCGTGCAAGGTGCGATCCCTAGCAGGATACATCCAGCCAGATAGCTACGCCATAAGGGAACGGCCAGCATCTTGACTCCCTCAACAAGCACAACAGTGCCTGCCCCGTGATCTGCACCCACAGGAAGATTAAGTCCCAAAGGCATCTTTAAATAATCAAGAGCCTCGACACCTATAAAGGTTTTAAACAAGACACCGAGAAATACCATGGCAATTGCATACATGGTGAAAGGCTTGATGGCCCAGTTCACAAACAGAGTCAGGCTGACCGGTTTGAAATTCTTGCCGGCCTGCAGCACTTCGGCAAAATCGATTTTGACCATAATGGGATACATCATGAAGAAAAGGCAGACCGCGATCGGAATGGACACCACAGGCGCTTCATTGACATAAATAGCCAGGGCATCCAGTATAGACGCCACTTTGGGAGCCACTTTTCCCAGAAGGATCCCTGCGGCTATACACAGAATCACCCAGACACTGAGGTACCTTTCAAATATACCCAGACCTTTGGGCTCTTTAGTTATACAGGCTTTGTCTTCCATTCCGTTCCCTCCTTGTGATTTGTTCTGAATATAATATGTATTTCCTCAGTTAAAACGTTGAATACGCAAGATAAATCCCGCCTAATAGGACCAGGATGCCACATATTTTCCTGATGATTGTGATTCCTTTAGATTGTTCATCCCATTTGGTAATTTGCTGAACCAATCTTGTACTCGTCCCCGCAGCAATGATCACGGCACAGTGGCCTATTGCAAATGCAGATAATAAAACCAGGCCATAAAAAAGATTTTTTGCCGTCAGGTTGAATACTATACCAAGCATGGGGGCCATGAATGCAAATGTGCAGGGCCCCAAGGCTAATCCGAATACAAGCCCTAAGGAAAAAACAGAGATATAACCTTTACGCTGAGACTTTAAGGTGCTTAGACCGGGAAAGTTCAGAGGGAGAATTCCAAGTAAGCTTAATCCAAATATGAGAAAGACCATTGCGACGACATAATTGCCGATTTTCCCTATGTCTCCCAGAATCCGCCCAGCCACCGCAGTAATTCCTCCAATGACTGCTATGGATACAAAGATACCAACAGAAAAGATGATGGACAGGTGAAAGGCTTTTTTTGTGGATAATTCTCTTTGATTGCTGAGATAGCCAATTAGTAAGGGAATGCTTGTAAGATGACAGGGACTCAATACAATGCTAAGGATTCCCCAAATGAAAGATGCGGCCACTGCGATTAAAGGAGCACCCTCGATGGCATGAGAAAGAGCAGTAAATAGTTTTAACATTTCATTTACAGAATGCCTTTTTCCTTTAACATCTTGATGATGTCATCTTTCGCATAGAAACCGACATGCCGAAAAATCTCATCGCCGTTTTTGTCGATAAAAACTTGAGTGGGGATGAGCTGGATGCCGTATTTTCTGCCCGAGCTGGGATCCTTCCAGACATCGTAGAAAACGACCTGGATTTTTCCGGCGTATTCTTCAGCAATTTCACGCATGATTGGCTGCATGGCTTTACATGGTATGCATCTGTCTGCTCCAAGCTCAATAAATGTTACTTTGTGCTTTGAGAAGTCTAGCTGCGCACTGCTGATAATAAGATTTTCCTCACTTTTAGCCTTTTGCTCGCTTTTTAGTTCATTGGCCTGTTCTCCGCTACTTTGGGAGTAGAATGAGCCACTGAATATAAGAATCAATAAACTAACAACAACTTTTTTCATGTCTCTCCTCCAGTCAGTAGGACAAAAGACTTCAATCGCCAAGTTTTAAATGCGCGGCTTGGACGACTGTGGCAATATTTTCATCTGTGGCAGGAGATTTGCCTTTTTCTAAGTCTAAGTCCGTGACTTTCATATGTTCGAATTCTGTAAATCCCGCTTCTTCCAGACTGAGTTTTGTGCAGTCAAGAGGGCAGCCATCGATGGCTAGAATCTTTTCTGCTTCTTCCGTAGTCTTTAAAATTGCTGGGACGTGTCCTCCTATCCCGGCAAGACAGTACATTTTACCTGCCCCATACGCTGTGAGCTTTCTGGCCGCTTTGTCAGCAATGGCGCCCACATCCGCGGCTCCTGAACAGGCGAAGATCAAGGTTGGAGCAGCACAACAAACATTTTCCTTGTTGTCTTCCCTCATTTCCTCCTTTGAATATTTCATATTGATATTTCAAGAGATAATTTTCTTTATTTCTTCAACACTCAAGACCTTTCCTACACTCTTAACCTCATTTTCAAACGCAAGAGCAGGAGTCATCATAACGCCGAACTTCATGATTTTATTGATATCTGTTACTTTTACAATTTCGTATTCGGTACCCAATTCGCGGGCGGCCTTCTCTGCGTTTTCAGTTAATTTTTTGCATTTTGGACAACCTGTACCCAAGATTTGGATTTTTACCATTTTAATCATCCTCCTTGAATTAAAAGAATGCTCCGTATATCAAACCGCTTATTGTTGAAAGCAAAATGACAAGGGAAACAAACACGATAGTTTTTTTCGTCCCCATAACGCTGCGGATGACAAGCATGTTAGGAAGGCTCAAAGCGGGACCGGCAAGGAGCAGGGCCAAGGCAGGCCCTTGTCCCATACCATTTCCGATAAGTCCTTGAAGTATGGGGACCTCTGTAAGAGTAGCAAAATACATGAAAGCACCGGCCACCGAAGCGAATAGATTCGATAAAATGGAGTTTCCTCCGACAGCAGAGCTCACCCACTCAGATGGAATCAGCCCTTCGTGTCCCGGACGTCCGAGTAAAAGGCCGGCAATGAGCACTCCGAAAAAAAGCAGCGGTAATATTTGCTTTGTAAACCCCCAGGTGGAACTGAACCAGTCACCAGCCTCGCCTTTGTCCGTGCTTGTCAAAATTGAAAGCCCGATGATAGCCGCAGCAAAAGCAATGAGTGGCTCGTGGGGAAGTGCCAGCACAATGATAATAGAGGGAACGAAAGCCATGGCCACTTTCCGCCATTTAAGTTCGAACCAAGCTACAAGAATAAGAATCAAAGCAAGGGCGAAGCCACCAGTGATGAGCCATTTTGAAGAGTATATGAGATGCCAAAATCCGGAAGGATTATCCGGTTTCCCCCAATTTGCGAATACAAGAATCCCGATCATTGAGGCAAAATAAAGGACATTTTGCCACAAAGGCCTGGATACTTCGGGTTCCGGCATGTTCGCTTGAGCGGTGGCCTTTTCCACCTCTTCTTTGTGGAAAATAAAATGCATCAAAAGCCCAATAACGATACTGAAAATAATGGCACCCAAAGCGCGGGCGATCCCAAGTTCAAGTCCCAGTACTCTGGCTGTTAAAATTATTGCCAGAACATTAATTGCCGGCCCGGAATATAAGAAGGCTGTGGCAGGCCCTAATCCTGCTCCCATTCGGTATATCCCAGCGAAAAGGGGAAGGACCGTACAGGAACAAACGGCAAGAATAGAGCCTGATACAGAGGCGACGCCGTAGGCAAGAGCTTTTTTTGCTTTTGCTCCAAAGTATTTCATCACTGATGCTTGACTTACAAATACTGCAATGGCTCCAGCAATAAAAAAAGCAGGAATGAGACATGTCAGAACATGTTCTTGAGCATACCATTTTACAAGGTGCAGTGATTCTATAAGAGCGTTATCGAACCGGGGGATACCCAGAGGAAGATAAAAAGTGCCCAGAAATACAAAGGTAATTATCAAGAGGGGCTTCCATTCGCTTTTCCAGTCTGTTTGACTCATGGGAGCTATCCTATTGCGTCCATTCGGTCCTGCGCTTGCTCTTTAAGTACGGCCTCTACACAATCAAGGAAATTCAAGGCACAGCGCATGCGGAGGCTGTAAAATACCTGCTTTCCTTTTTTCTCAAAATTGACTAATCCGGCATTCTTAAGGATCGATAGGTGTTTTGATACGGTTGATATATCTAAGCCGACCATTTCTGTAAGTTTGCAGACACAGTAAGATTTTTCTGCAAGCTCTTCAACCATAAACAGGCGGGTCGGGTGAGCAAGGGCTTTTAACACTGACGCTCTTGCTTCGAAACGTGATCTTTGCTTATTATATATTTTCATATTTGGCATAATAACCAAATAAAAGATTATTGTCAAGAGGATTTTTATGTTTTACTTTTTCAAGAAGGCCTTCCTTTTTAAAATGATATATCCTATGATATATGTAACGAAAATAATATCTTAAAGGGTAATTCAGTAATGAAAATAAAAATAGAAAAGTTAGATTCAAGAAGAAAGCAATATATAAAAAACGCCATTAATAAAGACAAAAAAGACCTTAAATTTTGTGTTCTCGGAGCAGGCCATGGAGGATTGGCCATGGCTGGCCATCTTGCCATAATGGGATTTAACGTTAATCTTTATAATAGAGGAAAAAGAAGAATCCGACCTTTAAGCAATAGGATGGCCATAAAACTGGAAGGGGAAATTCAAGGAATAGGAAATATTGCACTTGCATCCACCAATATAAAAGAATGTCTTGCTGGAGTCGATATCTTAATGGTATCAACCCCGGCAAATGGGCATAGATTTATGGCAAACACCTGTGCCCCTTATCTTAAGGAGAATCAAATTGTTATCCTTAATCCAGGAAGGACAGGAGGAGCACTGGAATTTTATCATACTCTTAAAAAGCAAGGAGTTAAGAAGTTTCCCTTTATTGCAGAAACTCAAACATTTATCTATGCTTCAAGGTCTATCGGCCCCTGTCATGCCAAGATATTTTCTATAAAGAATTCTGTACCGTTAGCGACTATCCCAGCATACTGGATTCCTGGTGTCTTGAAAATAATAAAACGTGCCTTTCCTCAGTTTGTCCCTGGTGATAATATTTTTAAAACAAGTTTCAATAATATTGGTGCCATTTTCCACCCTGCACTTACTGTCCTTAATGCGGCCTGGATCGAAGCATCACAGGGTGATTTTGAATACTATATCCAAGGAGCGAGCTTATCCGTCTCCAAGGTTTTAGAAACAATGGATAAAGAAAGGCTTGAAGTTGCTGCGGCATTGGGAATAAAAGCAATGAGCGCAAAAAATTGGCTCTATACAGCTTATAGCGCTTCAGGGAAGAATCTCCATGAAGCCATCAAGGCAAATCCTGGCTATCTGGGAATAAAAGCCCCGGACCGACTCAATCACCGTTATATTGATGAAGATGTGCCAATGAGCCTAGTACCCCTCACTTCAATTGGAGATATGTTGAAAGTTGAAACCCCTACAATCAAATTTATCATAAATCTCGCCTCAATAATGAGAGGAAAAGACTTCTTAAAAGAAGGTAGGACAGTTGAAAGTTTGGGAATTCAAGGGATGTCCATAAAAGATATCCGCATGCTGGCTGTATCAGGGGAAATTTAAAATAAAATTTATTCAGCTTGAGCTGATAGATTGTGTATCTTTTCTAACCTGTTTCTGATTCTCATCTTTTTTCCATAATCATCGATCACACAGACTGCTCCTTTGATTATTCCTGTTGACCAATTCACAGCACTTGAAAATTCTTCTCTGCTTTCCCATAAAAAAGGAACAGGTAAATATCCCATTTTAAAGACTTTATACAAGCCATCGCTTGTATATAAATTCTCAATATTTTTTTCCATATCCCTGATTAATATATTTGCCTCCTCATACAATTCTACAGATTCAGCTAAAAGTTCTTTGCTCGATATAATATCGTTAATAAAATACTTTTTACGGAATTCAGAATAGTGCTTCAAAGCAGCTCTTGTTATTTGAATGCTTTCATTGATAATATCAGGGCTCGCCAAAAATAATGCTTCGGAATAGCTTACAACATGAATAATTTCCGGGCTGTATTTTACCTCAGGCTCAATATCCGCCATCAAAGCAGTAACAGCAGCAAGTTGAATTTTAGCTTTATTTATATCAGGGGAAAAATAGTCCAATCCGGCTCTGGGCTGAAAGATAACCTTAAAACTCTTATCTTCAAGATTTTTTACTATCCTCAACAGCGCTCGAGATTTGGCCAGGTCTCTTACCCCCCAGGTCGATTTGGGTGTATTCAGCATGTTTTGTAAGACTAAATATCTAATTCCGATCTGCTTGGCTGTTTTCGCTGCCAGATAAGCAGACACGATATAACTCACATCATCAGTTCCCCTAAATGCAAAGTGATGCGGAATGTTTGGTTCATATGGTTTTCTGACTTTGGCGATGTATTTGAGAGCTTCTATATGTTCTGACAAGTTCTGCCGTACATTTAAAGGACCTCTTCCATCAATCCGGTTAAACCACCATAAGGAAAGTGCATGCCAGGCCATATTCAGGTTTTCCTCAAGAATTTCAGCAATTCGAGCGACATTTTTTGTCCCGGAATAAGCTCTGACCAACATGGGAACAGCATCTTCCCGTATTGCCTTGAGTTCAAATTCACTGTTAAAAGGGACTCCGCCGCCGTTTGGCAGTTCACCCCAATCCTCCCCAAATTTTGACTGGCTCAATTGAGAAGATCCAACAGAGACAATGTCCAGAAACTGGTTTTTTGAAAGTTTTTTCAACCAATCAGAAAACATTGCCAATGCCTTCTCGCGCTCTTTTAAATAGGGGCCGACATGAACTCTGGTCAAAGGTAATTGGTTCTTTTTTTTTGCCTGGCTTAAACGTAATATCAAATGATCCTTTACAGTACCGAAGTATTTATATTGACAGCTCTCAAATGGAAGTATCTGAAGCTGTTTTTCTTCGTTAATTAATTTTTCCCCAAAAGAGAAACGTAATTCATCATAGACTGAATTCTCACGGATTGATTTTGGGATCAGTTCATCCGGAACATCCAACTTTTTTAGTGTTTCAACAGGTGTTTCATCTCCTCTAAATGTCTCATATTCTTTTCCAAATTCTTTTTCTATTAACTCACAAGATTCAGGCAGTCCGGCAAAATAGATCTTTTTAAGGTGATTATCTTTTTTCCTGGAGAGGAGGGAGTCATTTTTTATTTTATAGACAAGCTTTCCAAATGTCTCCAATCCCTGTTTTGGGTCCAGCCTGTAACTGAAGCCTAAATGGGTGATTCTATTCTGAATGAGCCATCTTTTAAACATTTCAAAAGAATGAATATTTTCTAGGTTGTCTATTGCTTCGGATATAGCAGGGTCAGATTGATATACCTTAAAACCGCAGTCCTCAAGAAGCTGGGTGAGTAAACTTATTCCAAGTGTGTGGGCATCCAGTCCTGATTTTATAAAGCCATATCTCATGGGACTAGATTTTTTTTTATACACATATTTCTATTTTAATAAATTCTATATTTTTTTTTATTATATCACATCAGCAGCACTTATATTTAATCCATCGTACCTCACATCTGCGGCAACCTCGACTCGTGAATAATCCAGGTTAGGCGCTCTTTTTTGCTATATGGATGGCTGCTACTCCCATAAACAGCAGGCGGCTTCTTACCTTGGTGAATCCTGCTTTAAAGCAGAGGGAAGAGAATCCTTGAGCATTATAGAAGCGCGGCATAGTGTATGAGAGGTATTTGTATCCGGCATTTGAACCAGAAATTATATATCCTACAGGCCTTACAATAAGGCGGATATATAAATGATAGAGCCTCCTTATTACCCCCAAGGGAGGCTGGCTTGTTTCCAGATTAAGAAAGCTTCCCCTTGGTTTTAGGACGCGGAAGAATTCCTTAAGATATAAAAGCAAAGTTTCGGGATTTGGATTTAGATTGCGAGTGGCAAAAGAGATGGCAATAAGGTCAAAGCTTTTATCAGGAAAAGGGAGACGGCCTGCATCTGCTAAAGTAAATTTAACTTTGTGCATGTGTTTTTTGTTTTTAGCAAGAAGGATCATGGAGAGGCTTCCGTCTACTACATGAAGCTCTAGTTTATCGCCTGCCGAAGTTGCCAGAGCTGCCATATTTCTGGCTAATTCACCTGTTCCGCTGCATATATCCACCCAGCGGTTACCGCCTAGCCTTTTTGCTTCCCGGGCAGCGCGTTTTCTCCAGATTATATCCATACCGAATGTAAGAACATGGTTTGCCAGTTCATATGTAGGAGCGACTTCTGTGTATATTTTCTGAATGCCTTTTTTCATCTAACCGCAACAACTACTACCGGAATCGCCTTTTCCACAGCAAGGCGCACCTCCTTGGATCAGGCTGTTCAGGATTGCAGCTGCACAGCCGACGCCGGCATTGACTTTAATCGCTTCGAATTCACAATTGTTAGCACAGGCTCCGCATTCAATACAGTTGTCCAGGTCGATGAGACGGGCTTTTTTATTCTGGATAAAAAAGACATTTCGCGGGCAGACTTCTACGCAACGCTGGCACCCGGTACATTTCTCCGGGAAATATTCAAGGGTTACTACACCGGTCAAGTATTTCATAAAATCTTCCAAGTATTGATTTTGTATAGGACAATAAACACTACGGATAAGACAGATAGGGTGATGTAGATGGGGATGCTGATTCGTAGTTCCTTTTTGACTCCGGATATATTTGTAAATGTGGTTGAACCTGTAAAATTCAAGGCGAGGAAGGAACTCAAGGCAGGAAAAAATAGGAAAACAGCGCAGAGAAGATAAAAGTTTTTATCAAGAGAGCGCATAAGTGTAGGAAGAAATGCAACCAAAAAGGCAACTCCCATACTGTAGCCCTTTAGGGCAAATGACCGGAAAGGAATAAAAGGAAGCAGTATCGGCGTAAAAAATGCTCCCACCAGCAGGGCACCTGCCCCCAGCAATAAAAAGGGGAATCCTCCAATTGCAGCGTCTTTGAAAAGAATCCCTGATGGCTGGAGGCCAAAGAGAATTAAAACGGCTAAAAGGAAAAGCCAGGACTTTTTTAGAGCCGGGATGAGTTCCATGGGAGTGAGGGCCAACCGGTCGCAAAAAGAAAAATGGACAGCCCGCATCTTAGCAGTAGCTTTATAACCAGCCTGAATATAAGCTTTTAAATCCCGGGCATAGATAGGGCCGAAGGAAACATAAAATCCGGTAGTTTTATGGATTACATGGGCATGGATTCCCGGTGCTCCCAATTGGGGGACAATTATCCGGCGGTGTTTTACAATAGAATCCAGCCCAACTGCCCTGATTTTCTCCACCAACTCCTTTGTCCCAAACGTACCTTTTCCGGCTGCGCACCAGACATTGATGCCTTTAGTATCAAGCACCAGGATCCAAGCGTCAAACTCATCCAGTTCCCGCCGAAGCATATCAAAGCTGAGTTTATAATTAGCTGAGATAAGAACAGGGGACTTTTCATCCGGATTACCTACAGCATAGAGTCCCGAGGGAATTTCATGCCGCATCCGGAAAGAGCTGATTCTCGCTCGAATGCGATCGAGATAATCACGGCGGTTCCAGGTAGTGCTGATCCTGATGACTTTTCCGGCTGGAATTTCAACTAGACCGCTGCTCCAGGGATGGGAGAGAGCTTTGTCTGGAGAAATGAACTGTTTTTGCTCCTTTTTTGGATTAGTAATCATTTTAATTTATCTTTAACCTTGCTTCGGTATTTTTTCTCTCCTGCTTCGATACGGATCTTAAGATAATTTTGAGGAGGAGGTAAAGGGCAGGTTGCATAAGGAGTAAATGCACAGGGAGGGTTATAGGCTCTATTAAAGTTTAAATCGACTTTACCCTCATCCAAGAGTTTAGATTCCATGAATCTTGAAGCTTCATAGGTATCTTTTCCGTTTGTTTCATCCTTAAAAATGAAAAAAAGTTTTTTTAAGTCTCCGCTGAATGCTTCTAGCTGGAATTCTTGGCTATTGATTTTAAATTTAACATATCCGGGAGAGGACATCTGACTTTTTGTACCGATTTCAGTGTTTACAGTGACTTTTTTAGGATTAGAGTAAGGGATAAAGTCTGCGACAATTTTGTATTTTTCTGAGGGAGGGAAAAAATCCAATTTTTGATAGTTTTTATAAGCCCTAGTGTTAAGATCCCTTAAACGGATGGCATATTTCCCACTTCTTTTAATGACCCACATCCTTAAATCATTGAGAGCGATGATGTCAGGTTTTCCAGAATCGTCTGTTTTAAGAATCTTACGAGTTATTGGTATATTTTGCACCTTGAGATTCACTCCCAGTTGGGTAACAACGGTTATTATCCCTTTATTAAAGATAAATTTTCCTGCTAATAAAGGAGCGGAGTCTTGAGGGAGTATGATTTTATTCGCAGGATCGGTACCGAAACTGTTTTCTCCTTCTTTGAGCCAGTAAAGTCCAGTAATAGTCAGCCAGCTATTCTGGGAATGCATCTGTTTATCCCGCTTTTCCCGCCACTTCATTTCATCTTTGATAAAGTTTTTATTATCATTTTTAGAAATAGTTGCGGCTATGCCCGGTTTTATCCATCCTGATAATAGGGAAAATAGAAGTAATGCCAGTAATAGCTGTAACTTGTTTTTCATTGTAGAGGCCTTTAGTGTAACCTATAAGTTTATATATTCTATAGTAAAGATAAAGATTGTCAACAAGTTTGCAGCGATCAGGCCATTTTTGCTTGCCTTTTTAATTATTCTTGTTAAAATATCCCTATAAGAGAGAGGAGTGCTAAATGTCTAAACTTTTTAAAAAGATACTCTGGGCTACGGATTTTTCAGATGAAGCTCAGGAAACGTTTGCCTATGCTGAATCTTTTGCCAAAACTTTTGATGCGGAACTGATAGCTATGCATGTTGTGCCGGATTTTTCCCCGGCACTCTATAGCACTGTCACCTCAGTCAAGGGAGATCTGATAAGAAGAGTGGAGCTGATTAAAACTGACATGAAAAATCGGCTGGATGAACTGGAAAAGAACAAAGAGGTTTCCTTCAAATCTGTAGTAAAAGAGGGGAGTGTTGCTAAGAAGATAATTGAAACTGCGGAAGAAGAGCAGGCCGATCTTATAGTTATGGGGAAAAAAGGATTGTCAGGGATTGAGAAACTGTTTTTGGGCAGTGTTGCCAATCGCGTTTTGAGAAATTCTTCTGTGCCGATCCTCTTTCCCAGAAAGAAAGGGGGAGAGATAAAGTTTAACAAGATTCTGGTTCCCACTGATTTTTCTGAACATGAAGAGGTGGAGAGAGATTTTGCCTGGGTCTTTGCTAAAGGCTTTGATTCCAAGCTGATGTTTTTACATGTGCTGGAACTGCATGACCATGAATTCTCCCCCCGGGTCCTGGAGGAGATGATGGATGGGTTGGTAGAGAAACTGAGGCAGAGGAAAAAAAGAGAGGCTGAAGATATCAAAATCTCTGAGGATGTTACCCGTTCCTTTAATGCTGCTACCGGTATTGTCGATTATGCTGAGGAAGAAAATTTTGATCTTATTGTAATGTCCACCTGCGGCCCCGGGAAAATAGAGCGGTTTTTCTTAGGCAGCACCACTGAAAAGGTAATATCTCACAGTAGGACTCCGATCTTGGCTATTCCTTCCCATCATTTCTAATTTCATTATCCCAAAAGTCTTTCCGGCTATCCTTTGATGATGCCCGGCGAGACCAAGCCGAAAGCGTGGTTGTCAATGCTGTAAATCGCCTCGATCATATAAACCATCCCATCAGCTCCATGGAATAGATACCGGTATATATACAAAGATAGGCATCCAATATTCCGCTTGATTTTGCTTTTATACTGATTATTGTGGGTGTCAGATGGAGATGTTTGCTATTAATGGCTTATTACTTTAAGTATCCAAGTTTTGCCGGCTGGGGGCGGTCTACACATATTTTGCCTTCCAGGACTTGACCGTCCACCTCGATTCTGACCCTATATTCGCCAGGCTTGGCCAGGGATGATCCCCGCGCAAAGACGGACTTATCCGCTGCCATGGTATCAAGGGATAGATCCCATTCCGCCAGATTGATCCCTGCATCTTGACTGCCGGTCAACTGCTTAACCGCCTTTCCTTCAGCGTCAATGATCTCAATATTAACAATCTGGTCTTCTTTCAGATAATAATAGATCCGTGCCTTTATCCGGGTTTCCAGAGCCCAATCGCCCTGGTAGTCCCGGCTTTGAGGAATAAGTGCTGGTCTGACTGGGAAAAGATGGGCTTTTTTCTCCATAACTTCGCTGCTGAAATCCTGGAGCGGAGCAATGTCCAGGACAAAAGCACTACGTCCATGAGTGCCGATTACAAGCTCCCGGTCTCGTGGATGGACTGCAATATCATGCACCGGGGTCATAGGCAGGTCATTGCACAATGAATGCCATGATTTACCCTGGTCTATAGAAACATATACTCCGCCGTGATCTGTGCCTAAATAAAGCATGTTTTTATTTCCGGGATCTTCGCGGATAACATTAATGGATTCAGCGGGAAGGTTCCCTGTGATCGATTTCCAGTTAGAGCCAAAATCATTGGACTGAAAAACATAGGTGCTGAAGTCGTCGTCCCGGTACCCTGTCAAAGAAACAAACACAGTCCCTTCTTCAAAAGCGGAGGCGACTACCCGGCTGACCCATTTGTCGGGAAGGCCGTCTTTTATCAGGGTCCAATCGGCGCCATCAGCGCGGGTCACATACACATTGCCGTCGTCAGTGCCGGCATAGAGCAGGCCGGGCTGAAGTGGTGATTCCGAGAGCGTAGTGATAGCTCCATATGGGACGTCGCCCTGTTTTTCCGGCCCCGGCCGGGTGGATAGGTCTGGGCTTATACAGGTCCAATTATCTCCCTTATCTGTTGATTTGAACAGTTTATTGGCTCCGTAATAAAGAGTAGAGGAGTTGTAATGTGAGATCAAAAAAGGAGTCATCCAATTATAGCGAAGATCGGATTCTCCTTTTTTTGCTTTAGGCTGAATATATTTTGTTGTGCCGGTTTGCATATTTTTCCGCTTTAAAGGGCCGAACTGCTGTTCATAATAGATTATCCCAGGAGTTTCAGGATCTGCCAGGGTAAAATAAGAATCCCCCCCACCCCAGAGGTCGATCCAGATATGCTGCCAGGGATCTCGTATACCGTCCTCTATTTCTTGGTTGGCAGGGCCGAAAAGGGCGGCATTATCCTGGGTGCCGCCGTAGATCTTATACGGTTCCGCCATATCTACAGAGATTGCATAAAATTCGGCAGTCGGTATATTATTGACATGCAGCCAGTTTTTACCCCGGTCCCGGCTGATAAATAAACCGCCGTCATTACCGAGCAGCAATCGGTCAGGATCTTTCGGATCGATCCAGAGTTCGTGCTGGTCTAAGTGAAGGGCCCGGGTGCTGTGATATAGAAGATGGACCACAGTACCTTTGATGGGGTGAAAGGTCCGGCCGCCGTCTTCCGAGGCCATAAGATTAACACCTAAAACATATACTTTGTTCTTATCTTCGGGTGAAACCCTGATATCACCAAAAGAATAATTTACGCCGGCAAATAAAGCTTTGGAATGGGTTTTATGCCAGGTCTCTCCCCGGTCATTGGACCGGTATACCTCTCCTCCGATCCTCCTGTTGCGTCCCTGGGTTTTTATTGGCGTTTGATTATCAACTACCGCATATATTGTTGCGGGGGCTGAAGGAGCTGCAGCTAGGCCGATTCGCCCGATGTATTTCCCGTAAGGTAATCCTGCAGTTAGTTTATTCCAGGAAAGGCCCGCATCTGTAGTCTTATAGACGGCGCTGCCTTCTCCGTTTATAAGGTTGTTCCAGGCCTTTCTGTCCCTTTCCCATGCTGCGGCATAGAGGATACGGCTGTTGGACGGGTCCATAACTACATCAACAACTCCGACCTTCTCAGATATATAGAGGCTTTTATTCCAGGTAAGCCCCCCATCTGATGTCTTATACAGGCCTCTTTCTTTATTAAATGTATATTGATGCCCCAGAGCAGCCACATAGACGATCTTGGGATTTTCAGGATCAATTACAATTCGTCCGATATGGTGGGATTCGGGCAGCCCCATATTTTTCCAGGTAAGGCCGCCGTTTTCGGATTTAAATACCCCGGTTCCAGCGAAGGAACTCCGGGCCATAAGACTCTCTCCTGTTCCGGCCCAAACGATATCCGGGTCAGATTTTGCAACTTCAATATCGCCAATGGCAAATGTGGACTCCTGTTCGAAAACCGGCTTCCAGGTAGTCCCTTGGTTTTCTGTTTTCCAGATGTTTCCGGCCCCGAAGCCTACATAAATTGTGGCGGAATTGTCGGCATGAGACGCAATAGATTCAATCCGGCCGCCCTGAAATTTCGGGCCGACCGGCCGCCATTTTATGTTTTTGAAAGGAGAGCTTTGCCTCATTTTTTTCTGCTTCTCCCAGGCATAAAGCCGGTCTTCTGCTTTAGTAGCCTGGCTGGTTTCTCTCAGGATCGCAAAATCGAATGTTCCGGAAAAAAGAAAGACAAAAAAGAAAATCCCAAACAAACCCAATGCTCGTTTTTTATGCATAGCAGCTCCAGAAAAATATTAGTTTTTCCTAGAATATAACGAATAAGGGGAAAAGACAAAAAAAAATTAAATTTGGGGCAGAAAAACTCCTGGGAATTACTCGACTTTTAAGACTGTCTTGATAGCTTCAACGAATGATTTTTTTGGTAATGCGCCCTGGGCCATCTGGGGTTTTTCATCTTTTGGGACGAAGAGAATACTTGGTATACTCATTATTCCAAAAGCCTGAGCCAATTCCCCTTGTTCTTCAGTGTTGACTTTGTAGATATCCAGTTTTCCTTCATAATCCTGGGCAAGTTCCTCCAGAATAGGGGTTACCATTTTACATGGTGCGCACCAATCAGCATAAAAATCTATAATACAAGGATTATCGCCTTTAAATTTCAATTCTTTACCGTCTTCATAATCAAAAACCTTTTGTTTGAAAGTTTCTTTGGTTAAGTGTTCCATGATATTTTTCTCCTTTAGAAACAAGTCGGGCATTTCCCAGTAGAACATGTCCCGGTAGCACAGCTTGAGTCATTCGTATTTGCATTACGCACACTGAATGAGCTTGTGACTTTTTTTATAGATTTGCTCTTGCATTTAGGGCATTCCAAATCAGCTTTGTCGGCTGTTACCCCGACAAGAAGCTCAAATTCATTATTGCATTTTTGGCAGTTGTACGAAAATATCGGCATTTTGTGCTCCTTTATCTATTGACTATCATTATTATATAAATTATACTTGTTAATAGCAATAATTGTCAAGGAGTATTTTTGTGAAAGAAAATAAAATAATAGATATCCTGACAGAAATTCAGCATAAATGCAGGGCCAAAGAAGATGAGATCAGGGAAAACCTGGGCTTGTCGCTAGCAGAATATAAAGCATTACTTTGTATTAAAATAGGGGAAAAGATCACCTGCCATGAGTTTTCAAAAAGGATGGGTTTATCCCTCTCCCGGGGAAGCAGGATTATTGAAAAACTTTTCCAACAGGAATTTATCGACCGGCTTGATTGTACCGCAGACAGAAGAAGTAAAAATGTTATACTGACTGAAAGCGGAAGAGTGATTTGTGGAAAAATTAATAAAAGCAGGCAGAAGTGCGAAGATAGACTTGCTGCCACTTATTCCAGGGATAGATATAAAGACTTGAAAGATGAATTGAGATCATTAGTCCAAAAACTTTAGGAGAAGATGCTTACAAGATATTAAGGACATTTGACAATTTATACTCCTGAGTTTATATTGTTTTTGCAATGTATTCCCAGATGAATCGAAAATATTTTTTTGTTCTTTCCCCCTTTCTTTTTTTTCTGGCAGTTGTATTTCCACCCCTCCTGCTTTTTCTGCCGCTGTTATTTTATTTCAGCCTGCATTTTTATTTTTGCTTTTGTTTTCCTTTAATCCCCGTTAAAGTAAAACATAAGCCTTTATCCGCTTCTCCCAGAAGCCCTCCTTTTTAACCTTTTCTTACATTAAAATCCAAAAAAAACAGGGATCTAATTATGGAGAAGGTGCATTCTAAAGCCCAAAGTAAAACTAAAAAAAAATACCAGAATTTATCATTGAAGCTTAAAAATAGCTATTATAAACTAAGGGGTTTTCCCCTGCAAATTGACCTTAAACCTTATTTTAACACCCTAAATAGAATAAACTCCCTTGACCTGTATTCTCTGGATGATAAGGGCTTAAAGAATAAAGCTGCTTGGCTAAAACAGCAGGTTGCAGAGGGTGTTCCTCTGGATGAACTTCTTGTGGAAGCCTATGCGCTGGTAAGAGAGGTTGCCCATCGCTGTATCGGTTTAAAACCGTTTGATGTTCAGATTCTTGCCGGTATTGTAATGGACAAGGCAAAGATCGCCGAGCTTCCCACAGGAGAAGGAAAAACATTGGCTGCGGTTTTCCCAGCTTATCTTAATGCTTTATCAGGCCGGGGAGTCCATATACTCACTTTTAATGATTACCTGGCGCGAAGAGATGCTGCCTGGATGGGCCCGATCTATGAATTTTTAGGTCTGACTGTCGGTTGTAATCAAGAGGGTATGTCGATTCCGAAGAAATACTCAGCCTATGCCTGTGATATCACATATTCCACTGCCAAAGAGGCTGGTTTCGATCTTCTGCGAGACAGCATTTGTTATGACAAAAAAAACCAAATCCACCGCCCTTTTCATTTTGCCTTAGTGGATGAAGCGGATTCTATTCTTATTGATGAGGCTAGAATCCCCCTAGTGATCGCCGGGCTGAAAGACAAAACGGAAATAGACTCTTTGGGTCTTTCGGATACTATAAAACGAATGATTCCCAGAGTGCATTATCAAACAGATGATGCTAAGCGGAATGTCTTATTGACCGATTCAGGCCTTGAATATGTAGAGCAGAAGCTTGAATGTGGAAATCTTTTTTCCCTCGAAAATATCCATATATTAACTGCGCTTAACTGTGCTCTTCATGCAGAAGTGCTTTTAAAACGCGATAAAGATTATATTATCAGAAAAGGAAAGATCGAGATCATAGATGAATTTACCGGGCGGGTGGTGAAGAACAGGCACTGGCCGGATGGATTGCAGGCTGCGGTTGAGGAAAAAGAAAACATCAGCTTTAAATCAAAAGGCTCCATCCTGGGTTCGATCACCCTTCAGCATTTCTTTCGCCTTTACCCGAGGCTTTGCGGTATGACTGCAACTGCCCGGACCTCAGCGGAAGAGTTTAAAGAATTCTACGGCCTTTCGGTTGTTATTGTACCTCCTAATTTCCCCTGCATACGAATAGACCATGAAGATCTAATCTACATGACCAGGGCAGCAAAACACAAAGCCTTGATAAAAGAGATCCGGGATGTTCACATTTCTGGCCGGCCGGTGCTTGTGGGAACAGGCAGTGTAGAAGAGTCCGAGTATTTGGCTTTGGTGCTTAAGGAGGCTGGCATAACCTGTCAGGTTCTGAATGCAAAAAATGATGAAAAAGAGGCTAAGATCATTGCTCAGGGGGGAGCTGTGGGGGCGGTTACTGTATCCACCAACATGGCAGGCCGGGGAACGGACATCCGCTTGGGAGAGGTAGAGGAGACGGATAAAAGGAAGGTCTCTTCTCTCGGCGGACTTTATGTAATTGGAACCAGCCGGCATGATAGCCTTCGTATTGACAACCAGCTGCGAGGGCGGGCAGGGCGCCAGGGAGATCAGGGGGCATCGCGATTTTTTATTTCCCTGGAAGATGACTTTATCTCCCGTTCTGGGACCAAAAAACTTCTTACCCGCTTTATAAAACAAAACATCCGGGAAAACCGCTTCACAAATAAGGTTATTAGAAAAGAGATCGCAAGAGCTCAACGTATTATCGACGGGCAGAATTTTGAAATCAGAAAGACTCTGTGGAATTACTCCTCTCTTATTGAAAAGCAGAGACAGGTTTTCCACAATAAACGGAAGGAGATACTTTTATGGGATTCTTCCTTTTGCTATCTTAAAGAGAATGCCCCTGGTTTATATAGGTTATTTGTCCAGAGTATTGGGAAATCCCGCTTTTTAAAGCTTGAAAAACAGGTCCGGTTGGTTGAGGCTGACCGGTACTGGGCTGAACATCTTGCTTACATCGCTGATCTAAGGGAAAGTATCCATCTCGAAATGATCGGAGGCAAAACACCGCTCGAAGAGTTCCAGAAAACAGTGACACACGCCTTTATTGAGATGCAGAAAAAGTGGGAAAAAGGGAGCCTCCGGGTTTTTTATGATTTAAGCCGGCGCCTGGACAGGATCGAGTTGGAAGGAAAGGAATTAAAAGGCCCTTCATCGACCTGGACTTACCTTATTAATGACGAGCAATCCGGATGGGGGATTGAAATGGGCATGGGGAGGAATATTGGTTTTACAGCCGGTGCAGCCTTAGCTTTGGGCCCATTATACCTTTTCCTCGGCATTTACAACCGGTGGATCAAAAAAAGTTGACCTGAATTATTCATAAAAGATGAAATTATTGTAAACCAATTCATTTTAATGAGTGCAAAAAAACAGGAAAAGAGGTCAATCCTGCCTTGCGGTATTTGAAACGTCGTTTTCCCGATGTCAAGGCGATCCAGATATCCCTAGAAAAAGATATTGACCTGATTACTACAAACGACATCCGGATTTGCTCGGCAGTTGTGTTTTTGAAAGAGTTTTAAATGAATTACTTCTAATCCTTGGCCTTATCCAGGATTAGAATTTATGTTTTATGAATTGCCTGTATTTGGATAAATACTGTTTTTTTAAATCCGTTACTATCACATCATAGTTATAGTTACCTTTTTTAGGGGGGGTGTAAAGTATTTCAATAACGATTTTATCCAGTTTTATAACCTCATCTTCTGAGAAACTTAACATCCTTTTTTCATTGATTTCATGCACTTTTTCATAGTTACGATACACATTGATCTTAACGAGCAGATGAGTATTAAGTTTGCCATTCTCATCCACAAACGTAACTCCTTCTGTAGGAATGCTTAATTCGATGTGGTTTCCTTTGTATTTTGCTTTAAATCGCATACTATTTTGGACATTGTCGCGAAGTTGCGGGGCAATCATATTTTGTTTTGCATCCTCTATAGCATATAAAACTTTCGAATCTAGCGATAGGTTCCACCCTCCAGAACCTGTTAGACTACTGGTGGAGGTATTGGGACGAGTTGAGTCGGTTCTGTTTGTACTGCGGGTAGAATTTGATAGCAGTTCGTTTTTTAATTGCTCCCTGTCAAATCCAACGGATAAATTGTAAAAAGAGTAATACCAGCGTTCATATATAGAATCTCTAGGGAGATATTTTTTCATAGGTTCCCATCCTTGCCCATAGTTAACCTTATCAGGTGGGCCGAGGATGACATAAATCCGGCCTTTAGCAGTCTGCCAGCCTCTGGCACTTCTCGCCTGGTTATCTCTTCTTCTAGTCCGCTCCTTATCAAACCATTCATTTGCAAAAAGAATTCTTCTCTGAAACTCGATTTTGTTTTCATTTATTTCAGTCAGGGGTGAGGGATCCCGGATCTCCCAGAACTCTTCGGTAAATTCCCTTTTTGAATCATCGGCTTTAAGTGATTTATAAATCTTTTTTTCCTCTTTTGTCATAATCAAGCGGGTTTTTTCATAAAAAGACTCATAAAATGGATCTTTGTTGACCCGGATATGAGGATGACAGCCAAGATAACAAACGATCAGCACAAAAAAGATTGGCTTGTATTTAAAAACCTGTTTCATATTGTACTCCCATCATGTAGATTTTGATTTTAATAAATGCAATGTTTATGCCAAGTTTTTTCTGGGCAGTCCTTGCTATGTAACTATCTTAATTGTCCTCTGCAGGGGACAGTTGAAAGCAGCCCCAGATTATATCCATGGAATAGGGGAGCGGTAGGATGAAACCTTCATTTAAGTTAGCACAGAGATATCTTACTGAACTTTTTATGCTCAGTATGCGTATTAATAGTATAATGAGTTTAATCCCTCTTTTTCACTTAAATATGGAGTGTTGATAATGAAAAAAATTATATTTTTTATCGTACTTGGGGCAGTAGTGATTGCTCTTTTTTTTCTGGCAGTTAAAGGGTGTAAAAAAGGAAGTGATATTCAGATCACGAATACAGCTGTTGTGGAAAAAGGAAGCATATCAAAGACTGTTGTGGCTACCGGCAAGATAGAAGCTTTATACAAGGCTGAGGTCAAATCAAAAATAGGAGGGCTCATTAAACAGTTTTATGTTGAAGAAGGCGACCAGGTTAATGCCGGCCAGAAATTGGTGGAGATAATTCCCGGAGTCACTCCTGTGGAAATGGTACGGGCCCGTACTGAGGTAAAGGCTACAGCATATGATAAAGCAGTTTCTGAAAAAACATATTTGAGGAGTAAGGAGCTTAAAGAACAGAAACTGATCCCTTCGGAAGAATATGATCAGGTTGAAGCGGCTTTTCTTATTGCTAAGACCCGGTTTTACGCAGCCATGGCCCAATTGCGGGTTTTGGAGCAGGGATCGAATGTGAAATCTTTAACGGAAGGGGTGGAGCTCAGTGAGCAGGACCGGCGGGAGATCGAAAAGGAAACACAGGAGGCCATTGCCAGCATGACCTTGATCGCCCCTATCTCCGGTATCATCCTCTCCCGGGATACTGACAAAGGGAGTGCGGTTATTCCCATCTCATCTGCCTACGGAGGAACCGTCATTATGACGATCGCTGATGTTTCCGAAAAGCATTTCCGGGGGGATGTGGATGAAGCTGATATAGGAAATGTCCAGATCGGCCTGCCGGTAAGGATATATGTTGAAGCTTATCCTGATGAGCCTTTTAAAGCGGAGTTGGTCAGAATTAGCCCTTTAGGCCGGGAGGAAGAGGACATCATCAACTTTGAGATCCGCGCGACAGTCGTTGACTCAGCCGACAAGCTCCGTGTGGGTATGTCTGCGGATGCCGAGCTGATTTTGGAGGAGCATGAAAATGTTCTGGTTATCCCGGAAGGCGCCATCATATATGAGGATGGGAAAACTTTTGTCAATATCCAGGATGATTCAGTTGAGGAAGGCAAACGTAAAATTGAGATCACAAAGGGAATCTCCGATGGCCTCAAGACTGAGGTTGTGTCAGGCCTTAAAGAAGGCCAGGTCGTGGTCCTGCCTATATAGTATCCTATATGATATTATCAGAAGCAATAAGACAGGCTTTCGTAAATCTTAAAGCCAACCGGCTTCGAAGCACCCTTACCCTTTTCGGGATTATCTGGGGCATTATAGCTATTATGATTCTGCTGGGCTGGGGATTCGGATTCCGCGACCTTATGAAGGAAGGCACAGCAAAGATTGGTGAAGATCTGGTTGTTTTTATGCCGGGGCACACCTCAATCGGGGTAGGTGGATACAAAGCCGGGCGACCTATAGTTCCGGAAATCGAGGATATTGAGGCTATTCAAATTCAATGCCCTTCAGTCGGTGAAATTAATCCGCAGATCATGCGTCGTTATTATGTGAAAGCAGGAACGGAATCGAGGCAGTATGGTATCCGGGGAATCCTGCCGGCAGCGAAAAAGATGAACAATTGGCAGGTGGCAAAAGGACGGTTCATCTCTCAGGAGGATATAGAAAACCGCCGGCGTTTTGCTTTTATTGGCAATAATGTCAAAGAACAGCTCTTTGGAGAAGAAGCTAACCCAGTCGGTAAGAAGATCAAGATCCGCCGGGTATCGTTCCTCATTGTTGGAGTGGCCGTTGGAAAAGAGCTGCAGCTTTCTACTATCAACAGCCTGCATGACGATCAGATCCTCATCCCAATGACGACGGCGCAACAATTGTGGGGGGATGGCAAGAGTATTGATCTTATTTTTGTTACCCCCAAGAAGAATTACAACTCCGGGCAGGTTGTGTCTGAGGTACGTGGCGTTTTTGCAGAACGCCACCGGTTCGATCCAGAGGATGAAGAGGCATTTATGATCTTTGAATTTGCCTTTTACGAGAAGATGTTTGATCTGCTTTATCTCGGATTAAATATCCTTTTGGGGCTTATTGGAATAGTCACTCTCTTTATCGGCGGTATTGGGGTGATGAATATAATGCTGGTTTCAGTACAGGAACGTACCCGGGAGATAGGCATCCGCAAGGCCGTAGGGGCAAAAAAACGGGATATCCGGCTCCAGTTCCTGGCTGAGGCGCTTTTTATTACGCTGCTGGGCGGATCTGCCGGTTTTCTGCTCGGCTCGGCTCTGCTGGGAGCAGTCAACCTTCTGCCTTTACCGCCGTTTATCCCTCTACCCCAGAATTCTCCGGAACTTTCTTTGATTGTTGTTTTTGTGATGGTCCTTACTGGGGTAATTTCAGGGTATATTCCGGCAAAAAACGCAGCTGAGATGCAGCCGATCAAAGCTCTTCAATATGAGCGGGGAGAAACAGCTGCAGGAAAAAAGATACCAAAGCCTCTCTGGCCCGCCCGCACGCTTACTGGTGAGCTCGTCGGACAGGCGTTTCTTGAACTCCGCAGCAGTAAGTCACGGAGTTTTCTCACGATGTTCGGAATTTTTTGGGGAATTGCTGCTATAATCGTTCTTATTGGATTTGGCACTGGTTTCCAGGGTTTTTTCGACCGTGAATGGGGAAAGATGGGTGAGAAAACCATATTTGTAAGCGGAGGGCGGGTTCAAAGTGAGAGAGGAACTTTCAGGGAAGCACGCAGGGTCAGGCTCTCAGAAAATGATGTGAAGGCTCTAAAAGCATTTCCGGTTGAGGTTGAGGAAGCTTTGCCTGAATATGATTGTAATTTTCCTGTGGTCAAATATGGAAATGAGAACCGCGCTGTTCACACCCTTGGTGTGGTTCCAGGCACATTAAAGATGCGTAATTTTCAAGTTGCAAAAGGGAGATTTATTAACCAAGGAGATATAGAGAAGAGCCGGAGGGTTTGCTTTTTAGGAGCAACTATTCAGGAGCGTCTTTTTGGGAGCCGAACACGTGATGTTACCGGGGAGTATGTAAAAGTCAATGGGACCCGCTATCTTGTGATAGGAACTGCCCGGCCCAAAGGATTGCAGCTAAATATTAATACATCCTTGGATGATGAAAAGATGCTTATTCCGTTTACGGCAGCTTTGAAAGACTTTAGCGGGGATAAATATCTGTCTCGAATACTTGTCTCTCCTGTCAGTAAGGAGCGTTACGAAGAAACCTCCCGAGAGATCCGCAAAACTTTGTCCAGGTTGCACAGATTTTCTCCCGAAGATGAAGATGCTTTGAATGTATTCAGCATGCTTGAGGGCATGGATTTTATGGGATATATCGTGTTGGGGCTCCAGATTTTTTTAGGCGGCGTAGGCGTGATCACTCTGTTGATCGGGGCTGTGGGAGTGATGAATATAATGTTTTTTGTCGTTACTCAGCGCACCCGTGAGATAGGCATTCGCAGGGCTATCGGAGCGCTTAGGAGGCACATCTTCCTGCAGCTTTTTGCCGAGGCTCTGGTTATCACATTTATAGGGGGGCTGATCGGATTTGGAATCGGCTGGAGTATAAATTTTGGCCTTTCAGCTCTTGTCGAGGCCCTGCGGAGTCAAAATACTCAGCTCATGGTGCTTTTTTCACCCCAGAATTCATTGATAACATCCTTTATAACTGTCTTTTTTATGATAGCAGCCGGATTTTTAGCCGGGATGACCCCGGCGCTGAGGGCAATGCGGCTAAATATCGTTGATTCCTTACGCTATGAATAAATCTATCTTTAAAATTGTGATACGCAGAGGATACTTGGCAAAGGATATAATGAAACAATCGATTTAATGAGTAACTAACCATCTCCTTTTTGTAGTAAAATATATCCTGGTATATTACTTCACATACCCAAGACTTTTTAGTTTTTCCATTTTTTCTTTGTTTAACGTATATGTGTAATATTCCTGTTCATACTTTCTACATTTACTTAAAAAGCTATTGAATTTTATCTCAAGTATGTTAACAAGTTTTTCTGATTTGCTATTAAAAAAGAGATTGTCCTTTTCCATTTTATCCCTTTGTAAATTAAACAATTCCCTTTTCTTGGGCAATTTAATAATATACTGCCAGTTTTTATAAATTGTCGATCTAAACTCAATTTTATTCTTGACCTTCTTCCACAAATAAGAAAAAATATACCTCTCTTTTTCTTTCCTTGCTTTATTTTCTATAAGGGGTTTCAATGAGATCCCTTCTTCTTTTCTACTCCTTTTTAAGCCTATGTAATCTCTGACTGTGGGAAGTATATCTATAAGGCTTACATTTGTCCGGATTTCTTTTTTTGTTCTGGAAGAGGGAAGATAAATCAGGAGAGGAACCTGAATCTCTTCTCGGTATAGGCTATTTCCATGAGCCATTTTCCCGTGATCCCAGAGACCTTCACCATGATCTGAGGTAATAATTAATAGAGTATTCTTATCCCATTTAAATAGTTCAAAAACCTCTTTTAAACACTCATCTGTATAGTTTATCTCACTATCATAAGCTGATATTAAATTTTCTCTATATGTATCTTTTTCTTCATACCATGGTTTTCTTCCATGATAAGGAGCATGAGGATCCATATAATGGATGTATAAAAAGTATTTTCCATTTTCTGTTATTTTAGTTTTCCACTTTTTTAAGGTTTGATTTACTTTTTTTCCTCCTTCATAATTATTGGTTTTAAACATATCAAAACCTTTCTCAAATCCCTCCATTTTTCCAATATTTAGATTGTCACTGATCCCGTATGTTTTATAACCCGCCCTTTTTAGGACTTCAGCAATTGTGGTTACTTTATCGGGAATTTTGTTAATTTCTATTTTGGGATTTATCTTTTTAGCTTGTCTCAGAGCCAGCAATCCCATCAAAACTTTATGCTGAAATGGGTACAATGATGTCAATAATGATGCCGTTGCAGGAGCTGTCCATGAAGAGGTTGAAAACACATTTTTAAATATAATTGATTTTTCAGATAGTTCAGAAAGAAATGGGGCTGTATTTTTTTTGTATCCATAAAATGGTAAATGATCCGATCTTAAAGCATCTATGACAATAACAATAATGTTGCAATTTTTTGTTTTTTTACACGAATTAAATCCTATTAAAGAAATAGCACCAAGCAGAAATATTAAAGCTATGAAAATTTTTCTAAACTTTCCAGTATACATATTATTTGTAGGGATTTGCTCTTTGTGCTTGTTCTGATTTCCACTCATTTTTGCTAAATTTCAGCCCTATTGCCTTCTCCATACCAATATTATCTTGAACAAACATATTCAGTCAAGGAGAAATCTGTGTAGCGGAATAAATATCAGTAAAAATAAAGGAGAGATGCCTGAAGGCTCGGATAGATACGGTACGGCAAAAAACTGTTTTCTAGAATTGAACTTGTATTAAACATCCATATTAAATAAAATGATAATATAAGACTAATTAGGAAATGAAATGAAATGAAAAAATCTTTAGTGATAATATTTTTTTGTCTTCTCCTTTTATCCTCCTTTCAGTGCAGCAGGGAAAATGCAAGCGAAACTCCCAAAATCTACGTTATAGGCTTGGACGGAGCAGATTGGGATATCATAGATCCACTTATAAAAAAAGGAGAATTAAATTTTTTTAAAAAATTAAAGAAAGAATCATCCTGGGCAAGGTTAAAAACTTTTAAACCAACATTATCTGCTATTATCTGGACCAGTATTGCTACTGGGAAAACAATGGACAAGCACGGAATAGGTGGTTGGTTCTATAATAAAAATGGTAAAAAAGTTCCCCTTTCAAATGCTGATAAAAAGGTTCCATCTATATGGGAAATTAACGACAGTTTTGGAAATATAAGTACTGTAGTAAACTGGTTTGTAACTGCTCCGCCTGACAAAATCAAGGGGATAATCGTTTCTGATAGGTTTAAAGTTGCTATGAATCAAGTATTAAGAAATCCGGACAAATTCAAATCTTACATAAATACTGTTTATCCGGGTAAACTTTACAGCAGACTTTACAAAATCTTAAAAGAAGATTTCGACGCAAAGAATCTAAGGTATGCGAAAATTATTCAATCCACCAATATTCCGGATTATGTTGAGCAATACAAAATAAGATACAATGAAAACTTTAAAGAAGTAGTTGTGCTTAAATCCTGGAAAAGGTTTGTCCTTTATGATCATATAACCGAAAAAACCACAGAATATCTTTTAAATGTTTCAGAACAGAATCTGTTTATGACTTATTTTAGAATGCCTGATGTGTTTATGCATTTTGGTTCCCTTTTTCTCGAAGAGGGATATTTAAATTACATAAATAATAAAATTAAGAAAGAGGGAGAAATAATTACCCTAGAGGACAAAAAAGAATTTGAGGTAAAATATTCTGATGTAGTCTGCCCTATTTTAAAACATAAAGAAAAAATAGTTGAGAAAATCTATAACAAAGCAAAAAAAGAAGATGCCTATATTCTCATTTTGTCAGACCATGGTTTTACTCTTGATAAAAAAGGATATGATCATACTGGGTTATCAAAAACAACTCCCCCCCCGGATGGAATATTAATGATTCTCGGGCCTGATGTTGCAAAAAAGGAGATAAAAGCATCAGTTTATGATATAGCTCCGACTATTTTGTATCTGATGAATAAACCTATCGGTAGTAAAATGGACGGAAAACCTCTTGTTAATGCCTTTATATTCAAAAAAAACATAAAATACAAAGAATACATCAAGAAAAAACAGGTCCAAGTGGAATCATCCCCAGAACTTGATAAAAAAACTATAGAAGAATTAAAATCTTTGGGTTATATTAAATAAACCTTTCCTCATTTATGTTGAAAGGGGACGGTTCTATTTTTTACAAGGGACCCATATCTCGGTCTTTAGGTCATTCGGGCTGATATTTGCAGTCGGCATATTAAGGTATTTTCCCAAAATAGGGCCGTCTTGTACGTAACTGTTTTCTTCCATCCAGTCAAAGATCACATTAATAGTGTCCCCGGTATTTTCATATGGCCCGGTATGTACGGCAGCTGCGACCTGGGGATGATTCCATTCCTTTTTTTGCAGGGGTTCCCGGATAACAGCTATCTGGGACATTATCGGGAAGCCTATTTCCCATTCCGCATCAGCTGGAGCGTTTTCTTTCGGGGAAGTAAAGTAGATGGTTATCATCGGTCCGGCCGGATTAATGTTTTGATTTTGCATGAGATTCATAAGCTCAGTTATTACCTGCTCCATATCTGAGTAGGGGCCTTTATGCTGAATGCTGCAGTATGGGAATGGGGACATTTCTTTGATCTTCACTTCCGGGTTTTGGGGGGTTTTAACAGCCGAATTAAAACCGGATGCAATTGTAAGAGCAAACATTAAAACATAGAGCATTATTTTTTTCATATCACCCTCCTGTTGGCATTTTACATTGTACCATTAAATTATAACACCACTAGTTATATCATAACAATAATTCTTGTTACACAATGTCTTTATAATAACGGGAATAAAGGCTTATAACAGGATTGTGTCCGGAAAAGCGGTCTTTTACTATCAGAGTCGTAACTGGAGCCTTGCTGTACTTTGTAAACAGCATATCATGCCCGATACAAAGGCCGATTATAATGTTGAAATCCGTTTTAATGGTGTTGAAAATTTCCGCCTGTAAAAGGGGATTACAGGAGGATTCGAAATTTTCCGGATTTCTTATTTTTTGTTCGGGAAGGATGCCGAGTTCGGTTTTATCGATTGCGCCGCAGCTGCAAACAGCTGAGCAGATCTTGAGGCCGTGATTTTCGAATATTTCCGTTGCCCGGGCTGCTTCGTCTGCCAAGCCGATGCAGAATGCGATGCCGAGTTTTTCGGCGCCGATTTTTTTGGCAAACTCTGCTACTTCTCTGATTCTGGGCCTTATAGGAAAGGTCTTGCCTTTTTCCCGGGCGTATTTTTCGTCATAGGCTTCCTTTTCGGTAACTGCTGCCTGGATGAAAAAATCATGTAGTTCTTGAGTTTTATATTTTTCAGAAGTGGACCGGATAAGGTCTTTAAAGTTTTTCATCGGACAGAATTCCGGCAGAATTTTTTCATCTTTTTTCCCATGGTAACAGTATTTGGGCTGGCATTTTGCACATTGTGGATCTTGCATTTTATTTATTCTCCTGATTTATCTATTCGGATATCGGATAAAGGTTATACCACCACTCCGGCTGATTTTTCAGCCAGCGGTCAAACCAGGCGAGGATCGTCCTGGTCCAGAGGATACGTTTGTTATAGGTCATGATATGATGATTTTGGTCAAGGATCTGGATATATTCCACTTCTCTACCCAGAAGTTTAAGTGCTGTAAACAGCTGAGTGCTTTCCCCGGGAGGAACATTTGTGTCAACCGAACCGTGCAGAAGCAGTAATGGGGTTGAGATCTTATCAGCATTAAAGAGAGGGCTCTGTTTTGTGTAAATATCTTTTCTATTCCAGGGAAAACTGTTGGCGGTGGCATAGGCGCTGTATAAATATCCCCAGTATCCCTCCCCCCAGTAACTTGAAATCGAGCTTATTCCGGCATGAGCGATGGCAGCAGAAAAAATGTTAGTCTGAGTTTGCAGGTACATGGTCATAAAGCCTCCGTATGAGGCTCCGATGCATCCTATTTTGTCAGTATCAATAAAAGAATGGGAAGCTGTGAGCTTTTTAACTCCATCGATGATCTCCTTGGCTGTTGTGACTCCCCAGTCATTTACATGCCGGGCAGAAAACTTCTGGCCGAAGCCGACCGCACCACTTGGTTGCAGGACATAAACCACATAACCATGGGCTGCATACAGATTTAACGGGTAGCGGCCGCCGAAACTCCGGGTTACAGGAGAAGTGCCGCCATAGTAGTTTACGATGCAGGGGTATTTTTTCTTAGGGTCGAAATCTGGCGGGTAATAGATCCTGCCTTCGATCTCCACTCCTGTTTTGTTTTTAAAAGTCCAGCGTTCCACTTTGTTGAAGGAAATGTTTTTGTAATCATTCTGGCTGGGATCCTGGAACAAACTGCTTCTCTTGTTCTCAAGGTCTATAACATAAGCTAGGGGAGGGACCGAAGCGCTTGATCCGGTGTAAACGGCCACCGGTTTGCTGCGGGCGATTTCAAAATTTCCTATAACTTCTGTTCCGCAAAACATGCGGAAGAATTTTCTGTTTTTAAAATCATATCTGAAAAGCCTGACATAGGAACGGTCAGTGGCTGTGAAATATAAACAATTGTCGTACCTGCTCCAGACCACCTGGTTTATTGAGGGAGTGAAATCTTTTGTCAGGGACATGGCTTTTTCAGCTTCCGGGTCGTATAAATAGGCCTGAATGTCGTATTCATTAGGAGTTATTCCCCTGGGGATATTGACTCCGGTATTTCCGAAAAGAGATGGCCCGCCGAGCATAAGAATTTTCTTTCCATCCGGAGCCCACTGGGCGCTGTTAAGCCAAGGGCCGCTCCATATCAATTTTGTGTCCAATCCGGCAAGGTTGAGGGCAAATAATTCTGTGATTGTATAGGGGCGCTGAGTGTAATCTACTTTGGAGCGGGAGAATAGCAGCTTTTTTCCATCAGGGCTTATGCTGTTTAAGTGGGTAGAAAAAGAACCTGCAGTCAATCTCTGGCGTATCCCGCTTTTTAATTCAATTTTGTAAAGATAGCTGTGGTTCCTCCATCCAGGCATCCGGTCTGCATTATTAATGATTCTTTTAACTCCAGACCGGTCTTTTTTTCCTTCTTCGACCAGGGAGTAAATGATATAGCTAGAGTCCGGAGCCCAGGTATGCCCTCCGAGGTTTTTTGTATTTTTAAGTAGCGGAAAAGCAGTGCCGCTTATAAGGTTAACGATCCAGAGCGTACCGCCCTTTTTATTGTAACTTGTGTATGAGAATTTTTGTCCGGTAGGGGCCCAGTTTACTTGTGATATAGAGGTCTCCCCGCGGAAAGTCCTGAGCAGTTTATTGTCTTTTATGCGGTAGAGTTCTACCCAGGATTCTGAGGAATCGCTCGGAGGAAGAGCCTGCCTTACCGTTAATGCGGCTATTGTTCCATCAGGAGAGATGGTTATATTAGTGGCTTTCGGGCCGTTGAGGAGATGGGAGATGGTCATATTGCTTTCAGGAGAGAGAGTTACTAAAGGGGGAGGCTGGGCAAAGTTTTCTATAATAGAAAGTGATGCTTTAAGCTCCCAAGCTGAATCAGCATTGGGGTCATAGACTGTCTTTAATATAAGCAAGTGTTTGCCGGTTTCAAGTTGAATGGTGTCAGGTTTTAAGTCCTTACTGGTTGAGGATTTGGTTGATAGAAGTTTCCCATCAAGATATATGCGGAATACTTGAGGGCTTGTAACCGACAGTTTTCCCTGGGTCCATCTTTTAATATCGAGATAAGCAGCAAGATAGCAGGTGGCGGGAGAGCTGCTTGAATTTTTTATCTGTATTCCGTTTTCCCCGATCTGGGTCTCTTCCCAGATTGAAGAAGCTCCATCATGCCAGGTAATGTGATCATTGGCTTTTGGTTTCAGTTTAGAGAAATCAAGCTCGTCAAATGTTAAGAGGTCGTCAAGGGAAAACTTGTTAGTGAGGTTGTCATGAAATACAGGAAGGTTATTAAAAAAAGGGCCGGCTTTGAGCCATGTTTTAAATGGAATTTCAATAGATTTATTTTGGTTGCTCTGTAAAGCAGCGGCCAGAGCCATAGATGAGGACAACATTACTATCAGCAGGATCGCCTGGATTTTTAACATTTTGTTTTTCATGTTTTCTCCTTTTGAGTTATTTTAATTTATTTTGAGAAATTTTTAAACTTAGAACTTGAAACTTAAAATTAAGCTAGATAGAATAATATGGGATCACGTTAAAAAAGATGTGTAATCCATATCGACATTCGCCGAGAAAAATGAAGAAGAATGGCGTTAAAAATCTGAAGCGAGCACAAGCCACACCTGAATTTCATCCATATCGACATTTTTTATGAATAGTTCAGAGGAACCTGGATTATTCACGAGTCGAGGTTGCCGCAGATACGAGGCGCAGGGGATGAAGCTGTGGTATTTCACTGCGAATCCACTGCAACAAAGTAGATGCGGTAAGATCGGCTCGCCTGTAAGGTAAAAAATGTCGATTACAAATAGAGATTATATTGTGAACGAAATTGTAAATTGAGTTAGTGCAGGAATCAATGTAAAATACTGATTAAAAAAGATGTATAATCCAAATCGACATTTTTTATGAATAGTTCAGGAAGGAGGGATTATGAGAAATAAGAGCTCTGTTGTTTCAGGATTAATCCTGATGTTTTTTATTTTTCTGTTTATATGCAGCTGCGGTCCTAAAGAAAATATTGAACAAGTGGAACCAGCTGACCTTGTGCTTCGAAATGGGATTATCTATACACTAGATTCAGAATGCCCTTATGCTAGTGCTTTGGCTGTTACCGGGAAAAAGATCACAGCTGTTTTTCAGGATAATGAAAAAGCAGCGGAGTATATTGGGGATAATACCCGAGTTATCGATCTGGAAAGAAAATTTGTCACGCCGGGGATCATTGACGGCCACATTCATTTCAACCGGGCAGGCGCTCTGATAAATGATGCCAATTTGATGACTGTTTCTGACGAGGAGGGACTACGTAAGGAGATCAACCGGCTTGCTGGCCTGCTTGATGATGGGGAGTGGATAACTGAGGGACTCTGGGGCGCTTATGAAAAGTGGGCCCTAGGTGATTCGGGCGCTGAAACGTCGGGAAGGAAGAAAGCCTGGCGGCCTCATCGGGAGATGATAGATGACATTTCTCCGAATAATCCATGTTTTCTCTGCCGCTATGATCACAGGGAATGGCTTGCCAATACAGCAGCGCTTGAGGCAGCAGGAATGGATAAATCCATCTTTAACGGTATGATATTTGATAAAAAGGGGAAGCCCATAGGGATAATAATGAATCCATCTCCTGCTTTTGATAAGATGAAGAAAGCAATCAAGCCAAAGTCTTCTAAGCGGCTGCTGGATGAAAACCGGGCCGCCCTTAAAGCTCTCAGGGAGGCCGGGATTGTCGAGGTTCATGATATTGCCAGGCCGGATCAGACTCAACGCTTTATTGAACTTCAGAAAAATGGTGAGCTGACCTCCAGGGTCTGGCTGCGCCCCGACTTGTTCCGGGGAGCTGAATTAAAAGAAAAAGGCCTGACTATGGGGCTTCACCCTGAGACAAAACAGAAAGACACCTGGCTTCGTTATGGAGCATTAAAAGGATATATTGACGGCATTATGGGAACCCACGGAGCGCTATTTTTTAAACCTTATGATGACCAGCCGGGCAATTATGGGCACTGGCGCCGGCACACATCGGATGATGAGGCGCAAAAAGTGGGTAATATGGAGAAGATGTATGGTTTGATAAAAGTTGGATTGGATGCAGGTTTTGTCCCAAATGTGCATGCCATCGGCACACGCGGCGTTGCTGAAATGCTGGACCTTTATGAGAGATTAAAAAATGAAGGAGTGGACCTGACTGGATTCAGAGTAATTCATGCCCAAGTCATAAGGTCCGGGGATTTTGCCCGTTTTAAGGCATTAAATGTAATTGCGGAAGTAAATCCCTATCATATTTCAGATGATATGCGCTGGATGGAAGAGAGGATAGGCTCAGAGCGGTGCAAAGGGGCGTATGCCTTTAAAAGTTTACTTGATAACGGTGCCATGTTGAGTTTCGGCTCAGACTGGCCCGGAACCAGTGTTGCGCTTTATCACATGCATCCTAAATATCTTATCTATGCGGCAGTTGCTAGAAAAACTTTAAAAAGGGCCCCTGAGGAAGGATGGTTTCCCGAACAGCGTATCTCAGTGGAAGAAGCGATCAAAGCTTACACCATTAATAATGCTTATGCAGCATTTGAGGACGATATCCGTGGCACCCTGGAAGCCGGTAAGCTGGCTGATATCACAGTATTCGACAGGAATCTGCTAGAAATTCCTGAGGATGAGATTTTGGAAGTGGAAGTAACCCATACAATAGTAGATGGAAAGATTGTATTTGAAAAATAAGCTTGAATAATTCAGGCGTACCTGAACTATTCACGACAAAATTTTGGTTACTTTTACCCTGCCTGAAATAGCAATGGTTATTTTATAACTGCCCCACGAATTTGAAATATTAATGGAAGCCAAATTTGACACTGTACCTACCGGGTGAAAAGTCGGGCTGTTGTTTGCCTGAATGTTTACACCTTCAAGGAATACCTCTGGCTCATTTTCCCATATACTCTGAGTTATATTATATTTTTCGATCAAATACGATGTCCTGTTGAATCTGATCCTGACCTTGACACCTTTAAAAATTGATTTGTAACGGGCATAATTCAGGCGAGAGTTGATTTCTCCTACAGCTTTCAGGAGGTTGTATTTGGGGGATAAATTTGAGAAAGACATAGAAGCGATTCCCGTCAGTACTGCCATTATGGCGAGCGTGGTAACGATTTCTATAAGTGAAAATCCTTTTCTGTTGCGAATGTTAGTTTTCATAATCACCCCATTCAATAATTTTGAATGACAGAAGGGAAATAACCGGATTTGCCGTAACCGGAGCATTTTGGAGTAATTCTCCCTGCTGCAGTTGCCTCCTGTCCGGGAACAGTTCAAGGCTGTTTCCGTTTGATTCGTATTTTGGCATATGCAGGTTTCCCATCAGGCTGACATCCTTATCTTCTCCTTCAATAGAAAATCCGTTTTTTGCTGCAGTAAGAGAAGCCTGAAGTTTTATTTTATCCGGTGCATCTTCATGGATTTTAATTCCGCTGGAAGAGAAGATGTTAAGCTGAGATGTCGAGTCTTTGGCATAAGGTATTCCTTCCTCCCATTTAACTCCCTCATGGAGCAGGTGGGAGGAAAGTGTTATCTCGTTTGAAGAGATTATCGTCAGGTCAACTCCATTAAGGATACAGGGGATTTCTTGATCTTTTGCGAGTTTTGCCTTTCCTGAAGAGTCTATTATCCCTCCTCCCAGGGATTGGATGTCTCCTTCCACAATTATTATTCCGAGAGGCTTTAATTCATAGAAACTGGTTTCTGTGGGAGTGGAAAACCAGGTCATTGTACGGGCAGGATCATATTTTAGAACCCAGCATCCCTGTTCCATTTGGAATGAGATGACCTGACTCTCCATTTCGATAGCAAGTACAAACTCAATAACGTCTCCCTGCACATAAATACCGCCCAATCCCATGTCGTCCTGGATGAGATAGACTCCTTCCGGCACCGGATCAGCGCATATTTCCAATCCGAGAACGTTTCGAATTTGGGCATTGGATAATTTTTGAGGGTAAAACATATTTATTTTAAACGCCTTTTTCATTAACCGATCAGTGTTTTCGGGGATAAGCCCCTCGCCGGAAGAAACCGGGTCCGGGGAAAAAGGTGATTGAGAAGAAGGGGAAATGGAAATATTATTTTCCCTTAAAAAATCTTCTTCTCCCATATCGGGCGGTATTTTTTCCATATGAAAGGGCAAAAAGGGGAGAGGTAGATTACCTGCTGCAATTTCCAATCTGGCTTTAAGAACGGATTTTTTTTTCTGTCCAAAATTTATCAGCATTCCCTCTGATATTACTTCAGTTCTGTAAGCTGCGGAAAAATAGGAGTCTTGTTCTTGTATAGACGTTAAGGGAAACCTGATGTTTGTATCCCATTTAAGATTTTCCCAGGTCTCAGTTAAGACTATTGGCATCTCACAGCCGAACAATTTATTTATCAGCTCAGGGCCGTTGTTTTTTGTGTCTGCAAGGTAATCAGCGACTTCTTCTTTTAAAATCATTTCCGGGGAAGAGCTCTGTTCGATCATTTCGGCTAACTTGACTACTCCCCGTTTAATACCGTTTTCAGAAGCGTATTCCAGGATCATTGAATTTTTTTTATACCCGGTAAGTTTAATATGTATCTGGGAAAAATACAGCATACTTAGCCCCAGAGTGGAAAATACAACGAGCATAAAAGTAGAAATAAGCACCATAGAGCCCTTCCAGGCTGACTTTTTTTTGTTATTTTTGAACCAGGGCAAGATTTTTAAGAAACAGGGATGTTTCATAGGTTTTCTCCTTAGGGTTATTTAGAGATAGGCATAATTCTAAAAAATGCGAGATATTATTATAAGTAAAAACAAAGGCGGAAGCTTCCTCCAGTAAAGGCTGGGCCGGGCTGGAATTGACTTTTCTACGCAAAATATGATGGGCTTCATCAAGGTAAAAAGACACTTTTTTAAGTAAAATTATTTGCAGAGTATCTTTTGAGTAGGAATTCTGCAGAGAGGATGAGAGCATGATGCTGCTTTTATCAACTTCATTTATATATTTGATTTCTCCTTTGTTTTGATCATGAATGCAGAGCTGCCTTCCCGGCTTGACCTGCTGAGTGTTATTGATAAAGATCCGGGTTTGGCCTGAGACTAGATTAGCTGCTGTTTCAAGGTCTTTTTGCTTTTTTAATACAGTCAAAGTAGTGTTTGCAGCCTCTATTCCCTCGAGCAGCTTCATGCTTATGGGAGAAATTAGTCCGAATCCCGCCTCGCTAAGGTCTGTCCGCATTTTATCCAGGGACGAGAAAGCTGCCTCTATAGTCTGGTATTCATCTTTGAGTGAATGAAAGTGTTTTTGGGTGATTGAGAAAAATTCCATAGCGGCCAGGACGATAAAAGTAAACAGGGACAAAGCGATCAAGCTTTCGATAAGAGTAAATCCTTTTTGGTCCCACTTGTAATATTTAATGAGTAACATTTTTTCTCCTATTTATTTCCCTGAATAAGGATTTTAAAACCCGAGTTCCCGGGATAAATACAGGATAATATGCGTTTTTTTTATGAGATGTTCTGCAGGGTGGCATTCGATTTCTATTCGCTTGAGATGAGAGTTTGATTCCTGGATGTTCCACCTGATAAGATAAGAATCCTTTTTTTCCAGGGCTAGTATGGTTTCTGATCTTTCTCCTGGATCAAGCTCGGGGCTGTCATAAGGAAGTGATTTGAAATATTCAAGTTTTGTTCTGGAGATACCGGCAGCGGACATATTGTTAGCACAGCTGGATTTAATGGCAAGAGAATATAAGAGAAGCTGTGCTGTCCCTAGAATAAATAAAGTTATAATTGCAAATGAGATCAGCAGCTCGATTAAGGAGAATCCTTCAAATTTTTTCATTGTATATTATTTAATGCATGATGTGTGCCATTTATTAATGAGGCGGTCATCAGGGAAAACAAAAAGAAAGATGAGTAAAATGTGTCAACTCTTGTTTACATTGGTATTAAAATCTATCTATATAACCTTAATTATTCACGAATAATTCATATCGACATTTTTTATGAATAGTTCAGGTTAATTTTTTCTATAATAATTAAGAATATAACCTTGACAATTCAGTAAAATACCCCTATTATGGAATAGCTTTCTGATTGTAGTGATTTATCAAAACCTATAATCCACAAAAAAAGATAGAAAGTTTCTTTCCAGGTTGGAAAGAATTAGTTCTTTGAAATTAAAGCAGAGCGACCTCGATCAATTCAAATTGTCAATTTTTTTTGTTTATGTTTATAAAAGCTCTTCGGAGCTTTTTGTTAATTGGAGAGTTTGATCCTGGCTCAGAGTAAACGTTGGCGGCGTGTGTAACACATGCAAGTCGAACGATTCTTAGGTGGCTTGCCATCTAAGAAGAGTGGCGAATGGGTGAGTAACACGTGAGTAATCTGCCCTCGAGTGAGGAATAACTTCGCGAAAGCGGAGCTAATACCGCATAATATTCTGGAGAATAATCTTTCAGAATTAAAGCCTTCGGGCGCTTGAGGATGAGCTTGCGTCCTATTAGCTTGTTGGTAGGGTAATGGCCTACCAAGGCAATGATGGGTAGCCGGCCTGAGAGGGTGTACGGCCACACTGGGACTGCGACACGGCCCAGACTCCTACGGGAGGCAGCAGTGGAGAATTTTGCGCAATGGGCGAAAGCCTGACGCAGCGACGCCGCGTGGAGGATGAAGGCCTTCGGGTTGTAAACTCCTGTCAGAGGAGAAGAAAACCCTTCGGGGTTTGACGGTATCCTCAGAGGAAGCCCCGGCTAACTACGTGCCAGCAGCCGCGGTAAAACGTAGGGGGCAAACGTTGCTCGGAATTACTGGGCGTAAAGGGTGCGTAG
>Ga0114922_10000054_pt1 | contig 93996 bp, 71 predicted proteins | sample AartaG_FD_100975 | JGI IMG/M metagenome (GOLD analysis project Ga0114922, IMG submission 100975) | Deep subsurface microbial communities from Aarhus Bay to uncover new lineages of life (NeLLi) - Aarhus_00045 metaG | ecosystem: Environmental > Aquatic > Marine > Oceanic > Sediment | place...
ATGGATTTGCGGTGAAGGATCACAGCTGCATCCATTGTGCCTTGCATCTACGGCAACCTCGACTCGTGAATAATCCAGGCAAGTTGACCTGATTCTTTTTACCACTCTTTTGGCAAAAAATGGGAGGGAACTACAGAGGAAACATAGTTTGGTTTTTGGGGGATCTCCTGAGAATAGAAAATGGTAAATGGAAAGATGAAATTCTAGTGTGGCTGAAGCGACATTGAAGATTTAGCCTTCTGAGAGCGCTATTTGAGGGAACCCGGCGAAGCCGGGCTGGGAGCATGTTTGACCCACGGACGGGGGGAGTTGCGCAGCAGCCGAAAAGAACGGTCGAAGAATGGCGTTAAAAATCTGAACGAGCACAAGCCACACTAGAATTTCATCTATTTGCCAGAGTGTATCCGGTTAAAAATGCCAGGCGGGCGATATCTGCCATGATGTCAGGATTTATGCGGTAGATAGTATCTCCACTCCTGTGGTATTCAAGATGTGGCCCATTGGAAGAAAAGGAATAACAAGGAATACTCTTTTGTAAAAACGGGGCATAGTCAGAGCCGCCGGATGTGCCTTTAAAAAAGTTCATATGCTTTAGAGTATTGATTGTCTCGTCAGATTTTTTCAGGACATCTTCTAATATTTTTGGTTCCGGACTGACACTGCATCTGGCTCCGTCACCTTCCCCTACCATGTCAAAGTTGAACATAGTATCGACCATTTTAAACTGAAAAGGAATGTGATCGACAAAATAAAAGGAGCCCTGAAGCCCCATTTCTTCTCCTCCGAAAAGCACAAATACTACCGACCTTTTCGGACGCTGCTTCAATTTGGAAAATGCTTCTGCGATTTCCATAACCACCGCACTCCCGCTGCCATTGTCATTTGCCCCTGGAAAAAGAATGCCGACATGTTCTCCGCAGTGGTCAAAATGCCCCCCAAAGACCAGGCATTCCTGCTTAAGGATAGGGTCTGAGCCTTCAACATAGCCTATAACATTGTATCCTGTTCCCTGCGGAAAATGCTTTGCCTCTACCTGGTAATTCATTTTTGAGACAAGGGAAAAGGAAAGCGGTTTTTTATATGCCAGCAGGTCTTTTTTAAGCTCTGCTGCCTTAAAACCTTTTTCTTCGAATATCTTATCTGCTACTTTTTCACTGATAATGGCATTGGTGAATCCTTTGATAAAATCCATGTTGGGATTGGCGATGGGCCTGGAATAGATATAAAAAAGGCCTTTGGCGCCTTTATCTTTGGCCATCTGCATGCGAAAGCGGTGTTCATCGTGTTTCTTGAAGCCGGGATCGCTTCTATCGGGAACACCCCGGAAGCAGAGAACGAATTTTCCCTTGACATCCAGGCCGGCGTAATCATCATATCCTAACTCCGGCGCACTGACTCCCCATCCGGCAAATATAAGTTCAGCAGTATTATCACCACTGTCTGTTGCCAGTAAAGGGAGAAACTCATCTTCAGCCTCAAGCTCCACTTTTTCCTGTTTTTTCCCCTTAAGCAGGGTCATCTTAGCCTGAGGAATTATGGCATAAGGCCTGGGAAAAGCCTGAAGGTAGCCTTCCTTATCACGGATGGGTTTAAGCCCCCAATTTTTAAATTTAGCTGCTGCCCATTTAGCGGCAGCGGTATAGCCTTGGTGCCCTGTGTGGCGGCCGGCGAATTTAGGCAGGGTCATCGTTTTAACATAATTGTAAGCATCCATGGGGCTTATTGAGTCGAAGCCGCGGGCCAGGTCCTTATCCAGTTTTCCAGCGGAAAGCGATAAAGAAAAGATAAATATTAAAGATAAAATAAAAAGCCGTTTGATATTTCTCATATTATCCTCCTGATAGATGATTTGTTTTTTCTGACAAGTCCATATTTTTTAAATAAGTCTTTACTGCAGCCACAGCAATCCCAGAAAGTCCAAGTACTCCGATCAGGTTAGTAATAGCCATTAAGCCGTTGACCATATCGCCTACAGACCAGGCCACTTCCACTTCCAGGGTGGCTCCAATATAAATAAAAAGACAGAATACCCAATTATAAGGGCGTTGTATCCAGGGACCGAAAAGATAGTTCAAAGCGATCTTGCCGTAATATGATACTGAGATCAGGCTGGAATACCCGAAAAGAAATGAACTTGCAACCACGATCAGGCCTCCGATCTGGGGCATAGCAGAATTGAAAGCATTGGCTGTCATCTCAGTGCTGGTTCCGTGGGTCCAGGCTCCGGATGTGAGGACTGCCAGAGCTGTCAGAGAACAGATCACCAGTGTATCAATAAATACATCCAAAGACCCCAGAAATCCCTGCCGGGCCGGTTCGCTTGTCCGGGCGGCAGCATGAAGTACGGCCGCTGTCCCGGTGCCGGCTTCATTGGAGTAGGTCCCCCGTGCCATGCCATAGCGGATTGCCCTTGCTATTGTAACGCCTGCTATTCCCCCTCCCACGGCAGAGGGATTAAAAGCTCCTGTAAAGATCATGGTAAAAGCCTCCGGTAGTTGGGAGGCAAAAGTTATTATGGTAAAGAAGGCTCCAAATACATACAGAGCGACCATAAAAGGGCTTAAAAATTCTGTTACTTTCCCGATAGTTTTTATGCCCCCGACAATGACCAACCAGGTACAAAAAGCCAGTCCCAGCCCGGACATCCAGGGTTTTATCCCTAATTCAGAAGTCATAGCTACTGCAATTGAATTGGATTGAACAATAGGGATGGAAAAAAGCGACTTACACCCCATAAAGAGGGCATATGCTCCTGCCAGCCAAGTGAGTTTTAATCCTTCCCGGATGTAATACATGGGCCCCCCGGCAATTGATCCGTCGGGCATGATTTTCCTAAACTTCTGGCCCAGCACTGTTTCTACCAGTTTGGTCCCCATACCCAGGGTGGCTGAAAGCCACATCCAGAAAACAGAACCCGGGCCTCCCATGGCAATAGCTGTACATACACCGGCTATATTTCCGTTGCCGATTATGGCCGCGAGAGATGTTGTCAATGCCTGGTAAGGAGATATATCTCCTTTGCTTTTTTTAGCACTTTCGCCGTATTCTTTTTTGGTCAGGAGTCGAAAAGAAAATCCCAGCCGCCTTAGCTGAACAAAGCGGATGCGGAAGGAAAGATACAGACCTGCTCCTAAAAGCAGGATTAGAGTCTGCGGCCCCCAGACAATATCAGCAATAAAACGGATCAGCCAGTTTATTGTTTCTATTTTTTATCTCCCTGGCTTTTCATTTTACGCCGGCGTTCGATTTCTTTGCGTACCGGTTTATGCAGTACGAAAAAGTAATAAACTATCAGAAGGGCAGAAATTATCCCAAAGCGATGGGTATTGCCCTGAAAAAGAGAAACAACTGCATACCCAGCTACTCCAATTAGCAGGAACAGGTGAAAAAAAGCGAATATCAAATCACCCATAGCTTAGTGTGCTTTATTTTCTCTGCACAGATATTATCTCTACAGTTTCCCGGGGGACATCTTGCATCCCCTGTTTGGTCATAGTCCGCATGTTTCCGATGGTGTCAACAACTTCTTGGCCGCTTATCACCTTACCGAATACACAATATCCGTAACCCTCGTCAGTTGTATTCTGATGGTCTAAATGGGAATTATGTTTCAGGTTAATATAAAATTGAGCGGCAGCGCTGTGAGGGTCCATGGTCCTGCCCAGAGCAAGGGTGTATTTTTTATTACTCAAACCATTAGCAGCTTCGTTTTTAATGGGATCGTGTGTCGGTTTTTTTGTAAAATCAACAGTCCATCCTCCTCCCTGGATCATAAAATTGCTGATCACCCGGTGGAAGATAGTGCCATTGTAAAATTTTTCGTCTACATAAGAGAGAAAATTTTCAACAGTAATAGGAGCCTTGTCAGGGTAGAGTTCTATAGTCATGTCTCCCTGGGTGGTCTTCATAATGACTTCGATAGTATTCTCTTCAGCCTGAATATTAGATGCAAAAGCAAAGAGGATTCCTGCGGAAGCCAGTCCGCATATAACTATTTTAAACATGTAAACCTCCTGAATGATTTGAATTTATATTCGAAATATTCAAGATATCAGAATAGAGCTTTAATGGCAATTTAAATCACTGTTTAGCTTTACTATTATATATAGATTTAATATAATTTTTTTTATTTGCAAAAAAATAGCATAGGAGAATCAGGAGGGAAAAATGAGGAACTGTAAGACAATAAGACTTGTGCTTGTTTTATGTATGTTTCTTTTTGTTTTCGCCCCGGGGCTTCAAGGGCAGGGAAAGTTCGAATTTGGATTCCATTATTCCAGGTGGAGTCTAAATATTATTAAAGGATTAATCGAAGATGGTATAGGCGAGAGCATGGAATCAACTTTTCGTGATGATTTTTTAGCAGATATCCAGGAGGATTATCCTGGCCTTTCAGAAGATAGTTATGAACAGGATGTCAGTCTCGACTCATCTGGTAGTAATTTTGGATTTGAAGCCAGGTGGTACCCAGCTGGACAGCATGGTTCTTTCAGCCTGGGACTTTCGATTGAAAAAACATCCATGGAGATTTCTATACCTGAACTTTCAGCTCGATTGGATATGGATGATGGTTCTTACTATGAGGCAGACGTTAATGCTTCCTTTATTATTAATCCGCTCTCTTTTCATTTAAGCTTCCGTTGGGATATTATTCCTTCATCACCGGTACATCCCTATTTTACCTTTGGTCTGGGGGTGGCCACAGGCACTGCGCTGGATAAGGCTGAGTTGTCCTATTCGTACTCAGGTACCTACTATATAGGAGGGAGTAGCGAATCTTATGAGGATAGTAAAACTAAGACGTTAACAGAACTGAAAGAAGAGATGGAGGCTGATGGAGAGGATTTTTTCCTTCCCGGATTTATACCGTTTATCCAGATAAATCTCGGACTAAAAGGGGAGATCACCGACAACCTGCATCTGCTGGTCGATGCCGGTATATGGAATGGCTTACTCCTGCGGGGAGGAATAGCCTTCAGGTTTTAAAAGATGAAAGAGGGACAGCCCTTCTTAGAAAAAGAGGCTATCCTCTTCGTTCTCCCTTTGTGATATAAGAGTACAGATGGAAAAAATCGGAAAGTACGAGATAATCGAAGAGATTGGGAGAGGAGCTATGGGAATTGTTTATAAGGCTCTTGATCCTGATATCAATCGCGAAGTCGCTATAAAGACCATCCGTTTTGATATGTTGTCCGATGGGTCTGAGAAGGAAGAAATGATGAGGCGGTTCATTCGCGAGGCTCAGGCAGTGGGGAAGCTGGAACATTCCAATATCATTACAATATACAATGTGGGCCGGGAAGGCGATTCTACTTATATAGTAATGCAGTATGTTGAAGGAAAGAGTTTACAAGAAATCCTTAGCTCCAGGAAAAAATATTCGCCCGCTGAAATCGTTAAGCTGATAAATTGCTTGTGCAGTGCTTTAGGATATGCCCACAAGAGGGGAGTGGTGCATAGAGATATTAAGCCTGCCAATATATTAATTGATAATGATGAAAATCCTTTTCTTGTGGATTTTGGTGTTGCCCTGATTGAAATGTCGACTATGACTTTATCTGGTACAATTGCCGGAACACCCAGCTATATGGCTCCGGAACAGGTTATGGGAAAAAAAGTTGGCTCTCAAGCCGATATATTTTCCTTAGGAGTTATACTTTATGAACTTCTAACTGGCAAACGTCCCTTTCAAGGGGACCATATTACTACGGTTGTGTATAAGATAATTAATGAAAAACCTTCTCCCCTTTCAGAGGCAAACAGGGATATTCCTGAAATATTTGAGAGGGTTGTCACAAAAGCCCTGGCCAAAGATTCAACAAACCGTTATCAGAACTGCCGGGATATGGCGATTGACCTGCAGCAGGAAACTCAGCTATTTGATAAGACTATAACTATGGATTTGGGAAAAGACTTTCCCAGAAGTATTAGTAAAAAAAAGCGGTGGAAAGTGTGGGCACTATACAGTCTGTTGTTTTTTATTGTTAGCATTGCGGGAGGATATTTCTTTTTCCCTGAATTCAGACAAATGATCTTTCCTAAAGATAAGGGTATTACTGAATTAGGAGTAACCCCGGTACCCCGATCGCCTGTTATTGACTTTATTCAAAATGCTGGTGCTGCCGGTAGCGGCGACCTTTTAGCTAAGAAACAGTCTGAAGCTAAGGAGAAAACAGATCCTGATGCGGAAGTTATAGCACTTAAACTAGGAAATGGGATTAACCAGTATAACCAGGGGAATTATAGAAGGTGCAAACAGCTTATGAATGATGTTTTGAGGTTGGATAAGCAGAACCAGAAAGCAAGGCAATATCTGACCCGGGCCAATTCCGCTCTTGTTTCCATCACAGATATTAAGGCAATTATTGAAAACCAAAAAAGGGCATTAGAACAAAAGGAGCTTCCGCTGCTGATGATTGATTATGCAGTTGGAGAAACTAAAAAGCAAAGGGAAAATGAATTAATTGACTTTTTTCAAGAATATGATGATGTATTATTTATTGTCTTTCCCGAAACTATCCAAATCAAGCTTATTGACAGCACAACCGCAGATATCTCTTTTTCGAATATCCTCTCTGCTGTTTCTAAAGAAGAGGGCAAAAAAAAGATACTATTTGAGGGTGAAGTCAACTGGACTTTGAAGAAACAGGAGAAGTTCTGGAAAATTATTGATTACAAAAAGAAATCTTTATAGTATAATTTTTCCACTATGATTCAGAAAAAGCATGTTGGGGTAATTATCCTTTTTATATGTTGTCTTTTCTGCTTTTCCATTGAAGCAGCTCAGCAAAAGATTATTGTTATAGTCGATGATTCCAGCATAAAAGACACCCCGAATATCAGGGGAAAAACACTGGTTAAAGTTGCTTTAAATACAGTTTTTAATGCTGAGGGAATTCAGGGAGAATGGTATAAGGTTACCATGCAAAATGAAGGAGTTGAGATTTCCGGATATATCCATGAAATGCTGGTCAAGGCTATTAGTGAAGAAGAACTTAGTGCACTTGGCAAAAACTCAACATTGGTGGTCAGGAAAACAGAGGAAGAAATTATTGCGGAGATTGCGACAGGGGTTGAATCGAATAAAGCGCGTATTAGGGAAGGAGAAGAGGTGGAAGAGGCTATAGTATCTCTCAGGTCAATGGTCGCCCGGGCTTTCCGTATTACAGACCAAATAAAACAGCGGGAACTTGTTGTAGAGATTTATTTATGGATTGGCATGGCTTTTGTGGAACAAGGAAAGAAATATGCGGCTTTAAAAGAGATGAGGAATATGTTCGAAGTCGAACATTCCTATGCACTTGAGATAACACGCAATATTGTTGATACTGGAATAATCGGTCTTATCAACCAGGCTGAAAAAGAATATACCGGCGAACTTACTGAATATTCTGTGGAGGTAGTTACCGAACCGGAACTTGCTGATATTTTTATTAACGGATCAGAAATTGGCTCTTCTCCAGTAGTCTATTCTTCAATGACTCCGCAAATCGATATTGAGATTAAAAAGAATGGATATAAGGCAATATCAGAGAGCATATTTCTGACAACAGGAAATTTCCGAAAGGTTTATTCCCTGGAAAGACTTGGAATAAATGTCGCAGTAATCTCAATTCCAAATGAAGCGAAAGTCTATCTTGACGGGAAATATACAGGAAAAACCACAAACTGCATTTTAGATTATGTGCCCTTTGGTAAACACGATATAGGTATAAAAAAAGAGAATTATAGCGAATCGGAATTAAGCCTGATAGTTGAGGAAGGGAGCAAACCCCTACAGATAGATGCTGTTCTTCTTCTGAACACATATGAATTTGTAAGAAAATGGGAATCCGGCTTATTTGAGATGCCTGCAGGGATTGCTATGGATACAGATAGTAATTTCTATGTGATCGATGAAAGTAAGGTCAATGTAAAAAAATTTAACTCTAACGGCATGCTTCAGAGATCCTGGAAGATTGGAGGCAGAGGATTTCCCGGATTAAAAGCGCCTACTGGTATTGCTGTAGATAATAATGGATTTATATATATCTCAGATACAAAAAAACATTGTGTGATGAAGTTCAATAAGAATGGACAGTTCCTCCTGAAATGGGGGAAGGAAGGCACAAAACCTGATGAATTCAGAAATCCCAGTGGAATTGCTGTAAACAATAATTATGAAATTTATATTGCAGATAGTGGGAACAATCGCATAAAAAAATATTTGCATACTGGAGTTTTAAAAAAAGTCTATGGGAAACCGGGCTTAGAGGATGGAAATTTTGTTTCTCCTGTTGCCCTGGCATTTAATCAAGACAATGAACTTCTTATTCTGGATAGAATCCGGGTTCAAAAGTTTTCATCAGATTTGGAATTCTTATCCTCCTTGGGGAAGGAAAAATTTAATGAGTTAAAATTGAACACTCCTAAAGGAATATGCATTGACGAACAAAATTGTTATTATCTGGCTGATTCCGGAAATAACAGAGTCCTGAAGTTTGATAAAAACGGAGATTTAATATCTGAACTTAGAGAAGCAGGCACTGGCATGGTGAAATTTAACTATCCGGTTGGGCTTACTGTTGACAAAAAAGGTAGGATCTATGTAGTTGAAAGAGGAAGTAACAGGATGCAATTGTTTGGTGTGCCTTCTAAGTCGAAATTTTGAGGTCAGACCTTTAAAACTTTTAAAATCATATATGCTCTTTTGATAATAAATCTAAGTTTTAAAAGTTTGAAAGGTCTGACCCCATAAATTTAAAGGAGGAATTTATGCGAAATAAAAGGCTTATACTTATTTTATTTGTTTTCTCTTATTTATTTACTTCGACTTATGGATTATCACAGCGTCGATCTCAGGAGCTTTCAGATGAACAAAAGCTTCTCCAGATTGTGCATTCTATTCACAGTCAGACCCTATATGAATATGTAGATGAACTGGCTTCGGATAAATACTGGGGACGTTTGACAGGTACAGAAGGTTACAATAAAGCGGCCGAATGGGTAATAAGTCATTTTAAAAAATGGGGAGTTGCTCCTGCAGGCGAGAATAATACCTATCTTCAGTCCTTTTCCAATCCATACACTCTTATTTTTGAGGATTGCTATGCCTATCTTCATGTCCCCCATAAGAATGATACGATAAAAAAATATTATCGTTATGTAGATGAATTCATTCCCGGTTCGACATCAGGTTCGGGTGAGGTCACGGCAGAGGTTATTTATGTCGGTTATGGCATTACGGCCCCGGAGCTTGGATTTGATGAATACAGCGGGCTGGATGTAGCAGGAAAAATAGTTTTAATGGAAAGAGAAGCACCGGTTTCTTCCGGGAAAGCAGAGCTTTTTAAAAAATGGCGCCCCTATTCTTTCCACCAGTACAAACTGGAAAATGCAGTCAAGCATGGAGCAAAAGGCATGCTATATAACTATCCTATTGCTAATCCGAATAATTCCTATAGCAAAGGCTTTATATATACTCATGTTGGACAGACTGTGGTAGATGATCTTTTCACTGGAACCGGGAAAACCCATAAAGATGTGGTGGCGGATATCAGGACAAATCTTAAATCCCGGTCTTTTTCAACCGGCAAGGTCTTCACAATTAAAAACACAACCGAACACTATGCAGATGGTACTGCTTATAATGTGGTCGGAAAGATAGAAGGCTCGGACCCACAGCTTAAGGATGAGGTCATAATAATCGGCGGCCATCTCGACCACCTCGGCCGCTGCTATGAAATCATGCCCGGGGCTAATGATAATGCCTCAGCAGTTGCGGTTATTATGGGCTTGGCTGAAGTACTTTCCAAAAGCCCGGTAAAGCCCCGCCGCACTATCCTGTTTATTTGTTTCGGTGCAGAAGAACAGGGAGTTGTAGGCTCAAAAATCTATGTAGAAAATCCGCTTTTCCCTCTGGACAAGACCGTTTGCTTGATAAACATGGATGGAGTAGGCGCTGGGGATAAGTTATCCGCCCTGGCTGCAGAAAATTATCCTGAATTCTGGGAATTTTTCCGCAAGGCAAATGAAAAATATATTCACAGGATCATACGTACATCTAATTTTGCAAATAATGCCCGGCCCCGTCTGGATGCTGCCTGGTTTATGTGGGCTGGAGTCCCCTCCATCTCCTGGAGTGCTTTTGGTTCGACATCATATTATCATGTCCCCCAGGACAATATTGAGATCATCACCCCAGAGATCATGGAAGACCTGGCACAGCTTATGTTTTTAGCTGTTTTGGATATGGCAAATCAGGAATCGCTTGATTTTAGAAAGTAAGTTATGAGATTTCACCTTCCTACTCTTTTAAGATTTGGTTCTGGTGTAGTTGCTGGGCTTAAAGAAATTGTAGAGAAAGACCTGGGAGTTTCCCGGGCTTTTTTAGTGACTGATGAGGGAATAAGAAAGGCTGGGCTTGTGGAAAGAGTACTGGATGTGCTTCCGGATATTGAAGTATTTGAGAAGATAGAACCAAATCCCAGGCATTCAACTGTAAATAAAGCAGGGGATATTGTGCGCAGCCTTTCTCCGGAGATAATCATCGGCCTGGGCGGTGGGAGTGTCTTGGACGCTGCCAAAGCGGTCGCACTTCTTGCGGCCAATCCGGGGAAGATCGAGGATTATGAGGGGCGGAGTAAATATAAATCTCCACCGCTTCCGGTTCTGGCGATCCCGACTACCTGCGGTACCGGAAGTGAGGTGACCTGGGTCTCTGTGATAACCCATACAGAAAGGAAATTTAAAATGAGCATTAAGGGACCGGAAATGTTTCCTGCTGCAGCCCTGGTCGATCCTGATCTGCTGGCTTCTCTTCCTCCGGTTTTGGTTGCTTCTACCGGGATGGATGCTATTGTTCATGCCATCGAAGCTTACACAGTTAAGCCTGCTACTTTTATAACGGATATATTTGCTCTTGAAGCTGCCCAGATTCTTTTTTCATTCCTTGAAGCAGGTTATAAAGATATAAAAAACGATAATTCTGCCAGAGAGGGCTTGATGAAAGGCAGTATGCTGGCTGGAATAGCTTTCGGCAATAGTGATGTAGGGGCTGTTCACTGCATTTCAGAGTCAATAGGAGCGCTTTTTGATGTGCCGCACGGGGTGGCGAACTCTATCTTTCTGCCCTATGTGATGGAGTTTAATCTGCAGGTTTCAGCTGCCCGGTATGCTGAGATAGCCCGGATGACCGGGATAGATGAGAAAAACGATCATGAGGCCGGGCTGGGATTGATTAAAAAGATTAAAGACCTTTCTCATGCTCTTAATATCCCGGTTTTGAAAGATCTGGGTATTGAAGAAAGCTATTTTCAGGATATCGCCCAAAAATCTTTTCAAAACAATTCCAATTCATCAAATCCCCGTAAAGCCGGGATCGAAGATTATATGGGCATTCTGAAGCGGGCATATGACGCTAACCAGGGTGCTCCAACTTGCAATTTTAGAACGGGTCATTGATTTCTCCTTTATTTTATTTACCCATAAGACAGCCGAACCCAACAAATTGTTGCAAATATTTCACGCTCTTCGAATCCTAATTATTTCGATGCGTTCGATGTTACATTTTTTTTACCCGGGGTTCCAGGTCAGTTAGTTCGGCAATACGGACAGGGCGGCGGCTTTCAATGCTTTTTCTGGCTGCTATGCCAATTAAACACGACATGGCGCCGTCACGTATACCTGCTGCCCGCTGATAAGGATCTTTTTGGCCGGGATGGGTAAAAATTTGCTCGTGCAGCCTTTGATCCCCTCCACCATGGCCGCCTCGTTGAAAGGCAGCCGGTACGATGTTGAAATCCTTCCAAAGTTTATGGACGATAATGGGTTCGCTCCGGACCTCTTCCTTTTTTGTTTGGTCCATTTCAGCGGCATGCAATTGGGATTGATCGACAGAAACATTTCTTTGATAGGGGATATCCTGCCAGGCTTCCAACCGGCCATCCATTCCATTAAAAGCGATACGCCAACCTTCGAAGGGAGAGTAGGTTGTAAGGGAATAATTAACAATGATATCATTCATGTATTTTATCTGGGCCGACATTTTATCATAAATATCAATTTCTTTTCTGAATAGACAATTGTCTCGAATGTAACCATCATGTTTTTCATGAGCTACATAAAGGTCCATCAAACGCTGGTTCCTTGTGATATCCCAAAAAAATTTGCATTCTTGTTTATGAGAACAGATCCTGCAATTTTCACCTCGATAGGGGCTGTTGCTTCCATAATGTTCCAATGCCCCGTACGCATATACTTCCCGTGGATCAGAATCCAGCCACCAGTTTAATAGGTCAAAATGATGGGTTGCCTTATGTACCCAAAGAGTGCCGCTTGATTCTCTCAAACCATGCCATCTTCTGAAATATGAAGCTCCGTGATAGATATTCAGATACCAATGAAAATCAACAGATACTATTTTACCGATAGCTCCCTGCATAAGTAACTCTTTTATTTTTGTGCTATAAGGACTCCAACGGTAGTTGAATCCGATAATCAGGTTTTTATCGGAGTTCCTATCTGCATCGATGATTTGCTGGCATTTTTCTTCATCCGTTGTCAGAGGTTTTTCTGTAAGCACATCGCATCCCATTTCCAAACACTGCACACTAAATTCATGATGGGTTGAATCTTTGGTCGTTACAATGACCAGATCAGGATGTGTTTCGGAAATCATCTTCTTAAAATCAAGATATATGGGGCAATTAACTTGAATATATTTTTTGGCATATTCAAGTCTGCCGGGATTAATATCGCACAAACCGACAAACTCAAGAATATTTGAATATTTTTCTACTAGACTTTTCCCCCAAAATCCGGTTCCCCTAATGCCGGTGCCTACTAAGGCAACTCTTAATTTATTTCCACCAAGGCCAAATCCCCATGACGGTAATTTTATGAAACTCCCGCCAACCAACATACCAATTGATTTTAAGCAAACTCTTCTGTCCATTTTAATCTCCTTGTTTCCGACCTACTTATTATAAGAACCTCAATTACTATGAATCATTTGAATCAATCATAATACACATAAGAAAACAAGTTCGGTCAACCAGTACTGATCCTAATATATACTCACTCTAAGTTAATAATCAACATATAATCCAGCCCGAATATCAAATTTGTTTTAATATTTTTTGGCTATATTCTATTCAAGTTACTTTTGACAAAAGCAGATCATATTTGGTATGAATGAAGAGCAGGATGACAAAAAAAGGGATAAACGGGAGAGGTAAAAAACCATGAAAATAAACCGAAGAAACTTTTTGAAAATGGCAGGGATTGCAGCTGTGGGCACCCCAACCCTGGCCGGGTACCCAGGGCAAAAAAAGGAAACTGCTGTCCTTTTTGATCCTTTAAACGAGAAGGGGATCCATCCCATCCTGGATAAAGACCATCCCTATATTTTTATTGATTCCTGTATGCAGATCTGGCCTGATGCTCCCTTCAAGGATGCCCATAAGTACGGAGTGACATCCTATGCGGTAACCGCTTGGGATCCTCACTTCAACCTGGACGAAGCACTCAAAGAGCTCATGTTTTGGCATCTTATTGTCCGGAAATACCCTCATTTATCTATAGCCTCCACAGTCGAAGACATAAAAAATGCAAAAAAGAATAAAAAAGCCACTCTTCTTCTGGCCTCCCAGTGCGGTGATTTCATAGGCACCAAACTTCATCGTATCCAGGCCTTTTACCAGTTGGGCCTGCGTATGTTGATACCAGCGTACAGCCTGTCCAACCGGATCTGCGGGGGGTGCCTGGACAGGACCGACGGCGGTTTGACATCTTTTGGACAGAACGTGGTGGATGAATGCAATAGGGTAGGACTTCTGCTGGACTGTTCCCACTTGGGCCGGCGCTCCAGCCTGGATATCATTGACCGGAGCGCCAAACCGGTTGTTTTCAGTCACTCCTGCACTAAAGCACTTGCTGAAAATCCCCGCAATATCGATGACAAACAGATAAAAGCTTGTGCCGCGCGAAACGGAGTGATCGGCCTCTCGCCATGGGGTCCCATGACGCTAAAAACCGGAAACTTAAGCCGGCCCACATTAGATGATTTCATTGACCATATCGACTATGTGGCCCAGCTTCTCAGCTCAACCGACCACCTCGGTATTGGTACTGATATGAGTTTGGGCACGTATCCGGACCATGAGTATGATCCTTGGGGCACACCTGAATACAAGGATGTAACAAGCACCTATGACGAGCATGTCACAGACAACATTCGCTCTTCTCTGCGCATGGTCGATGGCTTCTCTAACTATGCAGAAGTGTTGAACCTTATTGCAAAACTCAAAAAGCGCGGCTATACAGAGGGCGATGTCCGCAAAATCCTAGGCGGAAATTACCTGCGTGTCTTCAGCCAGGTATGGAAATGAATCAAAGATTCCTAGATTCCTGCCTTGACTGTGCTAACTTGTTGATAACAGGTGAATGGATTAAAGTCTCAATAGCCTTTCGCACCACAGGCCAGGCAAACGAGGTCGGTATAACCAACTCAAAATGGCCTGCTTCCGGGAGCAAAATAAGGTCGACCTTATCGCCGCTTTTTTTAACAGTCTCGAAGTAATCCCTGACAGATCCCTCCGTCACAATCTGGTCTTTGGCCCCCTGGATCAGGGTCTGAGGCACACCGAATGGCAGAAGTTCTTGCGGTGATCCCTGGGCATATCTTTCCGGGACATCGGCAGGTGTTCCTCCCATCAACTTCTGAATAACTCCCCCGCATATTTCCTGCAAATTCGGAGAACCTAAATCTCCAACACCGGCAAGAGAAACCACTCCTCTGATCGGCAGGGGATTTTGTTTATAAAGCGTACTCTCAGCGGTAAGCTTATGGCGGGCAACCAACCACAACGCCAGATGTCCTCCCGCAGAATGGCCGATGGCAGCGACAAGATCGAGGTCAAGGGGGAATTCTTGCGCAAGTTTATTCAGATGGTCCGCGCCAGCCGCGACATCCAGGAATGTTCCCGGCCATCCCCCTCCTTTGTTTCCGACGCGGCGATACTCAAGACTCCAAGTGGCATATCCCATTTTTGTGATTTCTGTTGCGAGAGGGCTAATATGATGAAGATCATATTGGGATAGCCAGCAGCCGCCATGGATGATGATCACGACAGGAAAAAGCCCCTCCTTTTTTGGCAACCTAAGCTGCCCGAATTGATTAGGATTGTTGCCGTATGCGATCCGATGATCGGCAGGGGTAGGCGGCATATCCAGCAGGTCCTTGACCGTCATCTGTTGGCCAAAAAGGCAAGGACTGCAGCACAAGAATACGAATATTGTAAAAAAGATCAAAGCCATGCCTTTTTTTTGTTTTTTCATCAGTCTCTCCTTTCGATAAGCAGCTGCAGGATCTCCAGTTCATCTGGATCGAACCAGGTCTTGTTGCAAGAAAAACATTTATCTACTGGTATAATATACTGATATGTAAAAGGGCGGGACAGCATTTTTGAGCCGCATATAGGACAAAATATAGCCTGAGATTTTTCCATATTGAGCTTCCGGGTTCTGACAGGATTCTGTAAAAAATTTTCTTTAAAATCAGCTGCTTTTTTGACTAGATGGTCAGAGAAGGCTACTTCCCTGCGGGCAATGATTCGATCAATTACAGAGGAGTCAACAAGTTGACCTTTGCAGGAAGGGCAGATCTTTAAGGCAACACCTTCATAGAAGGTGTCTTTAAGCATTGTCTGACAGCGTGGGCACTTATTATACCTGTCCGGATTTACTGGTTTTTTATGATATAGATTTCTGAGACCAGTACGTATTTGAGGAAACTCTCCAGCTGCAGCCTCGATGCCTTCCTGGATATTTTTTGTCCAAATCCTAGGAGTAAAAAACTGCAAAGAAAGGATTTTTTCCAGGCTAAAAGGCCCTATCCATTTACCTTTAGGGCTGCGGACAGACCAGATGCCCTCCTCTCCGGACTGAATGTTATCCCATAAAGCTGGGGGTTTCTGCACCCCTGTGGATGTCTCTTCTTTGGAGTGAAGAATAGACCTGGCTTGCTTCCGCATTTTCCTAATTTCCAAGACCGCATCGATAATTCTTGCCGGAGATGTAGGGACCATTTCCGCCAGCTGCCGGACTCTTTTCATAAGCGGTGGGTGTGAATTGAAGATCCTGCTGAACAACCGGTCCGAGATGCCTTTCGATTCGGGAGGCACAATAAAAAGCGGGCTATAGGAAAGATTAAAGTCTCCTATAAAAGAGTTTTTAACATGGGCTTTATATATAGCCCGGGCCAGAGCAGCAGGGTTGCGGTTGAGCTCAACTGCTGTGGCATCGGCCAGAAGCTCTCTCTGCCGGCTGATAAGAGTGCTTAAAAGATGCATTAAAAGAGATGATATAGAAGCCGCCAGATATACCAGAGGATTTCCTCCTCCAGTACCCTGAGCCTTGCCGATTTGACCCATGGGTCTGTCCTGCGGTTCGGCCATTTCACGCAGCCGCTCAAAAAAATTAGCCAGCGAACACACCAGGGTTATATAAAAGGTGTCACCCCTGATAATATGGGCCAGTTCGTGGGCGATCACCGCTTGAAGTTCGTCCCGGGTAAATTCAGCCAGCAGCCCTTCTGTGACGATAATAGTTGGAGTTTTGTCGGCTTCAATAAGAGCCATGGAATTGATTGCGAAAACAGGAATAATGTAAGGAGAAATCCTGGGAAGGCCGGCAGCGATACGCATCTCATCTATGGTGTTGATGAATTGTTTGTGATACCGGTCATTTGTATCCGGGACCGCAGCCTGCAGCCGTTTTCGGATGAATTTAGCGCCATGGAAACGAGCATCGTAAAAGTGAAAAGCAGCCACAACTATGGATAGGATAAGGTTTATAAGAAAAAAAGATGGCAAGCTGTTTCCGGCAAAGAGAGAGATTCCCGGTATAAACAATCCTAAGCTTATAATAAAAATAAATGACACGAATCCCACTAGGAAAAAATAGAATATAAAAAGGATCAGGAATAATAAGAGGCTTTTTTGCCATTGTTTACGCTGGATCTCATAAAAATCTCTGGCAAATTTCTTTTTAGAGTTCATTTTGATTAATCCAATATTAATAGTATTATAAAAAATGTAAAACGTGAAGAAAAAGAATTGGACACGGATGGATGTATAAGAGCTGGTCTGGATACTGGTAAATCCCGGAGAAAGCCATCCGGAACAACGCGGGCATGGTTCCTCGAGAGAATCTCGAGGAGAGCGTTGTGAGGATAGGAAGGGATTTCCCGGCTGGGGGAAATCCCTGTCTTTCGTAGGGACTTACCTGTATACAGACCACTCACGATTCACATTTCACGGCTTTTTTCTATTTACTATTTGCCATTTTCTAAGTATCATTTGTATTAACATTTTTTATGAATAGTCCAGGTGAGGGAGGATTGATTATGTTCAGAAAAAAAGCATCAAGAATTCTTATAGCCTGCTTCCTGATTTTGACTGCGAGCTCAGTTTATACTGTGGCAGATCAGAAAAAGGCTCTTACTTATCAGGATATTATGCGTTTTAAAGAGGTCCGTAATCCAGTGATCTCTGAAAACGGGCTTTGGGTCGCCTATGCTACTCAGCCTGACCGGGGTGATGGCAAAGTAATTGTCCGCGGAGTAAAAAACGGTAAGGAATATCTGGTTGAGAGGGGAAGCCGGCCTGTGATTTCTAAAAATGAAAACTGGGTGGCGATGATAATAAAACCCCTGGCAGCCGAACTTGCAGCTGCAGAAAAGGACAAGCCAAAACAGGGGATGGCGCTCTTAGATACACGTTCTGGTAGAGTAAAGGAGTTAGAAAAAGTTAAAGATTTTGCATTTTCAGATGATTCCCGTTGGCTGGCATATCATCTTTTCAAGGAAAAAGATGAAGTAAAAAAACAAGAGGAGGAGCCTAAAGAAAAGAAAGAAGATAAAAAGAAACTTGAGATTGGAAGTACTCTGGTGCTTTATAACCTGAATTCAGGAGAAGAGGTGCGCATCCCTTTTGCCCTCAGTTATGCTTTTGATGCAACTTCCCATTTCTTGGTTTATGCAATCGGCGATGATCCAGGTGAAGAAAACGGATTGTTTTATCTTAAATTAAGCAAGCAGGGCTGGTTAGGCAAGGCCTTGCTTCAGAAGCCTAAGGCCAAATGCTCTCAACTTGTCTGGACAAAAGCAGGCAGCAGTTTAGCATTCCTGGCTTCTGAAATGACGGGGGGAAAAGATACTGACTTGGATGCTTCAGTCTGGGTGTGGGAAGCAGAAGGTCATAAATTGACTCAGGTGGTTACTCCGGAGGATGCCCCTAAAGGTTGGTTTCTGCCGGCAAAAAACCAGCTCAAATGGAGCAGGGATGGCAGGAGGCTCTTTTTCGGTTTCAAGCCGGAAGAATTTCGTCAGGTTGAGGAGGAGAAAAAAGAAAAGGAAAAAGATATTGATCTTTTTGACCTTGAGGGTATCCTGAAAAAAAGTGAGGTCGATGTTTGGCACTGGAATGACCCGCTTATTAATACCAATCAAAAAAATATCTGGCCGCGTGTTAAAGACCAGACCTATACAGTAGTTTTTCATGTTGATTCCGGGCGCTTGGTCCAGCTGGCAGATAGAGATGTCCCAGAAGTCAGGATCACAGAAAATCCTGAGTATGTTTTAGCTGTTTCCAGTATTCCCTATCAAAAGGAAATCACCTGGTATGGAAGGCTCAGTGATATCTATATAGTGAATTTAAGCAATGGTTCCCGCAAAAAAGTCGCCTCCCGCCTTGAAGACCGGTTTTCTCTGTCTCCCGGAGGACATTATGTTGTCTACTATCAGGATAAAAACTGGCATCTTTTTGACAGGAGGTCCGGCCGTGTTCGCAGCCTGACCAAAGATATTGGGATTTCCTTTTATGATGAAGACCATGATTATCCCAGCAAGGTTCCGGGTTATGGTATTGCCGGCTGGGTAAAGGAAGACCAGGCTGTCCTGCTCTATGATAAATATGATGTCTGGAAGTTTCCTCTCGACTCAGGAAAGCCGGTTAATATTACCGGCGGAAAAGGGCGCAAAGAGCTTTACACTTTCCGTGCCTTACGTTTGGATCCGGACAAAGAGTTTTATGATTTAAGAGAAAAAATGTTTTTTTCCGCCTTTCATAACCGCGAAAAAAACTGGGGTTTTTATTCCTGTGACCTGAATGGAGCAGGAGTGAAAAAATTGCTGGAGGAGAGGAAGAAATTCAAATTCTTGGCTAAAGCAAAAAAAGCGGATAAAGTGCTCTTTTCCAGGGAAGATTATGCTGAATTTCCTGACCTTTGGGTAAGCGGTATGGAATTTAAAAAGCCTGAAAAAATTTCTGATGTAAATCCTCAGATAAGTGAATTTGCTTGGGGTAGCGCTGAACTGGTTGAGTGGAACAGTATGGATGGAATCCCGCTTCAGGGTGTTCTCATTAAGCCCGGAAATTATGAGCCCGGTAAAAAATACCCTGTAATTGTATATTATTACCGGTTTTTCTCTCAGCGGCTCCATGAGTTCAACCAGACAGTCATCAACCACCGCCCCTGTTTTCCCTTTTATGCCAGTAATGATTATGTGGTTTTTCTGCCGGATATACGTTTTGATGTTGGCCTCCCCGGTCCTGCGGCAACAAAGTGCCTGGTGCCGGGAGTGCAAAAAATTATAGACATGGGCATCGCAGATCCTGATGCTATCGGCCTGCATGGCCACTCCTGGAGCGGGTATCAGACTGCATTTGTCATCACTCAGACTAATCTTTTCACCTGTGCCGTTGCTGGGGCTCCTGTTTCCAATATGACCAGCGCCTATAGTGGCATCCGCTGGGGTTCCGGTTTGGCCCGGCAGTTCCAGTATGAAAAAGCTCAAAGCCGTATCGGGGGCAGTCTCTGGGAAAAACTCGAGCTTTATATAGAGAATTCCCCTGTGTTTTTTGCCGATCGTATAGAAACGCCGTTATTGATATTATTTGGCGATAAAGACGGTGCTGTTCCCTGGTATCAGGGAATCGAGCTGTACCTGGCTATGCGCCGGTTAGAAAAAGATTGTGTCTTCCTGCAGTATCGGGATGAGCCGCATCATCCCCAGAAGTATCCCAACAAGTTGGACTGGTTTAAGAAGATGAAAGAATATTTTGACTATTATCTGAAAGGTAAACCAGGCCCGGATTGGATAATTAAAGGTATTCCATACCGGGGAAAATAGAGGGGAGGATGATGATTATTAAATGTATACGTGCTGTTATTGTCTTTACTTTGGTTTTTCTGTTGTTTTCACCGTTATGGGCGCAGGAGAGGAAATTGTCATTTTCTGTACTCGGTGGTATGAATTATGTTTTGGAATATGGTTCTGAGAGCGAATATGAATTGGGAGAAAACGATTTTCCGGTAACTCCCGCACATATGCCTCTATGTTTTGGAGTATCTGTGGGCTATTCTCTTTTTAAAGGATTGGGATTAGAAGCTGACTTCCGTTGTCATTTAAGCTCAAGTATTACTCTGGAAGACCCTTCGGATGGGGATGAGATCACTTTTGACACTTCAAAGCATTATTCCTTGATAGGAAATATTATCTACCGATTTTTTATTGGCAGTTTCCAGCCTTATGTTTTAGCAGGGGCCGGTATTGATACTTTAACCGGAGTGGAAGAGCAAACCTTGACTTCAGAACTCGGCTATATGATTACTCTAGTTCCTCCGGAAAAAAAGACAGATTTTGTTATTAACGTTGGCGGAGGAGGTGTTCTGATGTTTACTCCCATTTTAGGATTGCGAGTTGATGCTCGTTATGTCTATATTCCTAAATCAGATGATGTGCCTGCCGTTAACAGCATAAATGTTTGTGGGGGGCTCCTGCTTAGTTTTTAAATGAATAGTTCAGGGGGATTGATTGAAAAATAAACTCAGGCCCTTTCTGTTCAAGTTTGCTCAGTGTTTTCTTGTTGTTTTATCTGTATTCAATCTTGCTCAGGCAGAGCGGAAAGTTACTGAAAAACCTGTAGGGCCGGGATGTACATTTATAGAGGTCTTTGATCCTGATCAGCGCCTGGGGATCTATGTTCTTAAGGTCGACTTGAGTAATGAGCACATTAAGATAGATTCAGTACTTGCACATGATTCACTCACCGGCCGGGAAACTGTGCTTGATATGTCTAAAAGAAAAACCAGGCCGCACCACCAGGTTGTGGGAGCAGTTAATGCCGACTACTTTTATGTGACAGCTCCCAGCGGTTTGACTGTAAATCGCGGTCATTTATCCAGGTCCTCTCGTGGCTGGGCAGGGATTGCTTTTAGTGAAAATAATAAGCCCCTTATTGCTGTTTTTAGAGATAAAGTGACAGCTTCAGCACCGGATGGTACAGAAATTAGTAATGTATTGATTAATAGACCACGGAATGATAGCAATGTTGTTCTCTACACAGGTCTTTATGGAAATACGACAGGGTCTATGACTGATGGAAAAGCAGTTTTGATCAACCCTAATGGCAATTCTTTTTTACCTCAGGAGAGGTTTGATATTACAGTTGGTAGAGTATGTTCTTTGCCGAGGCGGAATATAATTCCCCGTGGCAAATGGGTGCTGTCGCTCGGATGGGATTTTCTTAATATTATGAATAAGTTAAGCCCAGGACATAAATTGACTTTAGATATTTCGATTAAACCGGATACTATCAATATCTATAATGCGGTAAGTGGGGGGCCGCGGATCTTACGCTCTGGCAAAGTATCAGTCGAATGTAAAAAGGAAGGTCAGCGGGAGGGATTTGATACAGAAAAACATCCCCGTACTGCGGTTGGATATTCACAGGATAAACGTTTTTTGGTCATGGCTGTAATCGACGGGCGTCAGCCTGGATACAGCCGGGGAATCGATCTTTATGAATTAGCTGGGCTTATGCTGGAGTTCGGCTGTTACGAAGCCCTCAATCTTGATGGTGGCGGCTCCTCTACTTTAGTCATCTGTAACAAGATCGTTAACCATCCTTCAGACCCCACCGGGCCGCGGCCTGTCGCTAATGCATTGTTGGTGATCAGTACTGCTCCTGGTAGTATTTGAAAAAGATAAAAATCTCCTGTAGTATAATTTTCCTAAGGTATATAAAGGAGGAGTTATGAAAAAATTAGGTGTTTTTGGTTTAATTCTAGTATTGATGGCCTTTTGTGCTTGCACAAAGCAGGAAAAACCTGCTGAAGCAGTAGAGGCTGTTACCCTGCCAGAGATCGATATATCAGGCTCTCCCAATGGTATAGTAACTCTTCCGGATAATGTTCCCTCTGCAATTTCTGATATTTTTGTTAAATATACAAAGATCCTCGCTCCCAATGGAAAGCCTATCCATTTTCTGGCCCAGGAAGCCTGGACTGATGTTCAGATCGCCCATGCCCGCAATGTCCTGAGGTATTTGCTTGAAGATTTTCAAGGTTCTGAATACGGCAACGATAAATCTATTATAGCGAATAATATGTCAGACAGAAAAGCTACTATGGTATTGTTTAACACTCCTGAAGAGTTGGAAAAAGCTTTTGACACTCCGTTGCGGGAGGTAGATCTCAGCATGCAGGACCTACGAGCCAATGAATGCCCGGCAGAAGGTAATGAAGATTATATGAACCATATAACCCGGGATGCTGCTTATGAAGAGATCTGGCATCTGGTCCATGATAATGGTGTTAAGCTCTTGCTCCCTGATATGGTAGCTGAGATGCGGCAAGCTAATGATACGGCTGCTGAAAAAGGGTGGAAGGCCTGGCCGGAAGATGAGCCCCAGGAGCATCCCAATGAATATGTCGGAGTGCTTATAGACAATTATCTTGACCTGTGGACTGTAAGGCCGAAAAAATATGAAGGTAGAGATATCGGCCCTGAAGACGTTCCTGATAATACATCTCATTTCGGCCGTTATTTTGCAAACAGCCGTGAAAAACTTAAAAACCAGGATCCTTTAGGATATGCTTTGTTTAACAAATTCTTTCACCCTTACCTGACCTATACGCCCATTCTTCCTGAGGATTTTGAAGGGACTTTTTCCCTTGCCTTTGATGAGTCATTGGTTTATACCTACAAATCCCAGCATCTTATTAATGTAACTTTGGCTGGAAGCAATAATACTGAGCTTATCGGCAATGCCTACGGCAATAGACTGACCGGGAACAAAGGCAATAATGTTCTGACAGGCGGAGCTGGAAATGATACTCTTGACGGAGGAGAGGGAAAAGATACAGCTGTTTTCTTCGGAGCTTACTCTGAATATACGATTACAAAAAAAGAAGGATATTACACTATTACAGATAACAAAGAAGACCGGGACGGAGCTGATGTCCTTAAAAATATTGAAGAGCTTAAGTTTAGTGACCGGATTTTTAAATTTTCCTGAACCATATGTATGGTACCTCTTTATGATTTTACTTTTAAGACATCTGTTTTATAGCAATCTTTACACCAGGTCTTTCCAAGTTCATAAACAGCATCTAGTTTGACTATACGCTGGCAGCCAGAACAAACGGATACAGTTTGGTGTGGAATTTCCCCGGAAGTTTCCTTTTTGTGAGTGGAATCATTTATTTTAAGGGAAGTTGGTTCTTCCTTCTTTTTTTTCTTAATACCCAGAAACACTAAAAATTCCAATAATAAGTCAATTAAGACTTCCCACAATTGATTTCTCCCAAAAATTTACAGCCTGATTTACTTCTCTGTTGATAACTATATATAGAAAATGCATCTTTCGTCAATACATAATCCGACATTTTTTATGAATAATTCTGTGTAACATTTTAACAGTTACTGCGTATAAGAGAGTGAATAAAGAAAATTATGTTTTAAAAGGAGAAATCAGATGAAAAAAGTAGTTGTCTTATTTTTAACGGTTTTGCTGGTCTTTATCTTTTGTTGTGAACTAAAAGCTTCTTCTCTGCAAAAATCGATTGTTCCGGCCGAAGCATTGTGGGTAGTTCATTTTGATCTAATTAAGTTTAAAGCTTCTCGTTTAGGTGATATTATTTTAAACGAGATCGATGCTTTGGGACTAAAGGATAAGATCGGCCATTTTCAGAAACAATTCAAAATGGACCTTTTAAATGATATCGAAGGTGTCACAGCGATCGGGTTGGGGAAAGATGAAAATGATATAGTTGTATGTCTTAAAGGGAATTTTAACCAGGACTTCCTGCTTGGACTTTTGGGAATGGAAGATTCCCACCAGGAAATTCCTTATGGTAAATACACCCTCCACAATTGGGATAATGATGAATTTGGTGCTTTTGTGGATGATCTTGCCCTAATCACCCAGAATAAAAATGCTTTAATGAGAGTATTGGATGTCATTTCAGGAAAAAAAGCTGATATCTCTTCCTCTTCCCTTATGGCATACCTGAAAAAGGTTCCCTCCAATGCCTTTGTTTCAGCTATGGTCAAAGATATTTCCGCTATAGCAAAAGGAGAAACTAAAGTATTTATCTTTAAAAAAATGAAATCTGCCCTCCTTACACTTGCAGAGGTGAAGGAAAATCTTGACTTAAGACTTGATTTTATGGTTGATACTATAGAGGATGCGAACAATATTGAGAATGCTATCAAAGGGCTGATCGCATTAGCCAACATGCATTTGTCAGAAGAAGATTCAGTATTGAGGATTCCAAAAGACATAGTAATATCAACCAAAAAAAACAAAGTCCAAATCGAATTGGTCTATCCAACTGAGGATCTGGTAAATATCCTATTAGGAAAGGTAAAAGGGAATTCATTTTTTTAAGTTTTTAATCAAATGGATAAGGTCATAATACTTAAAGATTTATCAGATGAAGAGCTCGCAGCAGATACTGCTGCGGGCTCTCGTTCTTCATTCGAAGAACTTATCTCCAGATACAGCCCCAGGCTGTTTTATTTTCTCCGGCATAGAACCGCATCAGATCAAAATGTTGAAGACCTTATCCAGGAAACCTTTATCAAAGCCTTCTGTAATATTGGCCGTTTCGATCCGAAACGAAAATTTTCTACCTGGCTGTATACGATCGCAGCCCGGCAGGCTGTAAGCCTTTACCGTTCGAATAAAACAAAAAAACCTTCTTTGGTTCCAATGGTATCCTCCCAGGATCCGCAGGAAATTGTCATCCAGAAGCAAGAATCCCAAAATCTCTGGATATTGGCAAGAAAACTCTCTCCAAAAGAGTATAAGGCGCTCTGGCTGTATTATGCAGAAGACATGCCTGTCAATAATATTGCTGAGATCATGAAGAAGAAAAAGGTGACCGTACGTGTTCTCCTTCATAGAGCCAGAACAAACCTTGCTAAAAAAATGGATAAATCTGTTTATTTTGAATCATTTGCAGGAGAAAATCCTGCAGAACATAAATTTTCATTTTCATAGATAGGAGAAATATAATGTTTTGTTCTATTCATAAATTATTGATATCCCGGGCCGTGGATTCAAAAAAACAGATACCTGCTTTTACCAAGCGCCACTTGGGGCGGTGTGACTCGTGTCAAGAATTTGCTCAGCTCTGCAGATCTCTTAAGCAAAGATTTGCTCATGATACATCCGCCATTCTTAAAGGATATAATAAAGAAATCGATCAAAAGGTCATATCAGCCCTGTCTGAAATAAAAGAATCCAGGTCAACCCTATCTCGCCCTGGACTGGTCCCTCATCTTTTCTCTAAAAGGACTTTCCTGGTTCCATCTCTTATTGCTGCATCCCTGGTGCTAGTTATCTCTATAAGTATCCTGTTTCTGACTCTTCCCCGCTCAAGTGAAGTAAATTCTCTGGCCAATATTTCTGATATATTTAACAGGGCTCATCCTGCACATATACTGGAAAAGGCAGAATCTCCTCTTGAAAAGGAATATATAGAGCTAATAGAGACAATTGAATCAACCGCAAAATTTCTCATCTCCCGTTTAGATGTACGTCTTGGCCCGTAAACTGCAACGGGGGGACATAGCTCCTCGAGATTCTCTCTGGGGGAGCGTTGTTTATTCCTCTTGATCTAAACTCCCTTAGCTCCTTTATTAGCTATATTCAGTAAGGGGATTATTGTGCCGATTATTGGCTCTTCAGTCCAACCAGCCTTTTGCGGGCGTCCTCGACTTCGGGGAGGCCGGGATCTGCGTCCTTCCACAGGTTAAGGAATTTCTCGTAATGCTCTATGGCCTTTCCCGGCCAGCCTTTCCTCTCATAAATCTTGCCCAGCATATAATAACTTTTGGCATTGAGGTCTAAGAACCCGGGATATCCTATCCCATACGACCTTAGTGTAGGAGATAGAATCTTTTCCCACTCTTTTTGAGCTTTCTCAAGATCTCCCGTCCCATAATAGGCCAGGGCTGTAGAGTATGAATACAGGAAAAACGTTTCACTGTTCACAAGTGCCTTTTCAAAAAAGGATATGGCCCGGGAATAATTCCCTCGCTCGAGCTCGATAGAGCCCGATAGAAAATCATAATATGAAATATCAACTGTTTTGTTTTGTTCCATGAATTGCTGCAGCTCGTCTGCTGTTTCCTGGGCTGAGTCTACGGATGCCATTTCTAAATAAACCAGGCCACGAAAACACAAACAATAAGATTGATCTCCCAGTTTACGAAGTTCAACTGCAAAATTCCAATATCGATCCAACGCTTTCAATGCCTGCTCGAAGTTTCCCGATATGTACTCAATATAAGCAGAGGCCATATGCCAACCCATTAGCCACCTTTTTTCCTCTGCTTCCTGAGCCCGTTTCACCCCCTCTTTCACTTTCTCCCTAGCTGCTTCGAATTTCCCCTGCAAAGAATACAAATCCGCAAGCTTTGATAATCCAAAACTGTAATAAGCAGCCTCTTCTTGCTGCAGCAGCTTTCGGTACTCCTCTTCCGCTTTATCCAGCTCCCCTCTGTAAAAATGAATATCTCCTTTTGCGGAGACTGCCCCAGGATAGGTTGGAAGGAGGGATAGAGCCTTGTTTATTTCACTCAAGGCAAGATCAAAATCACCTTGATCTAAGAATTGACCGGCCAATTTGCGATGGATAATCGGATGATAACCGAAATTGTCAACATAAAGCCTGATAGTCTCATCAGCTTTGCCAGGTAAACCTTGAGATCTATAGATTTTTGCCAACCTTGTATAGAAGCTGGTTAATTCTGGTTTGTATTGAATGGCTTTCCTAAGGATTTCTATTTCCTTATTTTTTTCCCCCATTCTTCTGTATGCAAGACTGAGACTGTAATGGGCCAGCGGATCATCCGGATGGAGCTCGAGTAATTCCGTGAATGCTGCAACGGCTTCGTCCAGTTTCCAAGAGTATAAGGCAAGATCACCCTTGATTTGAAGGCGTTCTCTCTCCGGCAGACGCTCACCCAGATCGAGGGCCTCTCGTAAAAGATCTCTTGCTTTATTCGGATAACCCGCTATAGCCCAATAACTCGAGAACATTCCCCTATAAGCCATGGCGAATTCCGGATCGATGGCTATGGCTTTCTTAAAGAGTTGGATGGCTCCGGGGTAATCCAACTCATAATGCTTCCGTCTTGCATCGGCATACAATTTCAAGGACTCGGTGGAGCTGGAGGTAATCCGCGCTACTTCCCTGTCAATGTCGCTTGCTATCTGAGTTTGACTGAGGTTCAGTTCAGCTTTAATCCTCTTTGTTATGTCATCGACGAGTGCGCTTATATTACCAGTACTTGGTCCATCGACAGTGAAGGAAGGAGCATCCTGAGCAGATTCCATTCTGTTTATGGTAACAGTGATCAGGAACGTATCTTTGTCTTCCGTATAACTTCCGGTAAGGAGATGACTCACCCCTCCTTGATTCGCTATAGCTCTTAAATCCTCAAATGAAAATTTTTCTGCCTGGAGAAGGCTCAATCTCTTCAAAATTCCGTAGACATGGGATGCGCTTTTGACATAGAGGTATTTTGACTGATAAAGGTCTGCGGTCAGCTGATCTGAGAGGCTGTCTCTCAATTGGTCTTGATTTTCATCTCCTGTATTGTTTTCAAATGGGAGCACTGCAATGGAAGGTCTGTCCGTCGGGACAGAGATTTCTTTGTCTTTTGACCACGGACTCCAGATCATCAATACGGCTATTACGGCTACGAGAACAACAATAGTGGGAATAAGGAGTTTTTTCAGACTGAATGTTACAGTGACCTCTTTTGATGTGAGGGATTTTTTCTTTGGGATGACTTTCTCCGTGGTCGGGATGCCTCTCTCGATATTTTCAAGTTCTTTATATAATTCACCTGTACTCTGGAATCTATTCTCCTTATCTTTTTCCAGACAACGAAGAATCACTTTATTTAGATCATCTGTAATCTGTGTATTGAGTTCCTTTGGATTCTGAGGCATCTCTCCTTTATGTTTCATTCCTATTGTAAACGGCGTATCTCCTTCAAAAGGCACTCTTCCTGTGACCATCTCATACAGGATGACTCCCAGCGAATAGATGTCTGACCTTTGATCGACCTCCTTTCCTTCTACCTGCTCAGGAGACATGTATTCTGGTGTTCCGATCATCACTCCCGCACCGGTTATCCCCTTTGTCTCCAGAGAGCGGGCTATCCCAAAATCCATGACCCGCACATCCCCCTGTTTGTCGATCATGATATTGCTGGGTTTTAAATCCCTGTGAACCACTCCCGATTTGTGGGCTTCTGTTAATCCATGGCAGATTTGTTTAGCGATATTGATCGTGGTTCCCATCGCTAATTGTCCAGATTGTCTTATTAATCCTTTCAAGTCTTGTCCAGGGACAAACTCCATGGTGATAAAATGTGTTCCCCTCTCCTCACCAAGGTCAAACATCTGACAGATGTTCTTATGCCTGATCTTACGGGCCAACCTCAGCTCGTTGCTGAATCTTTCGATGGTTTTTTTATCTTTTGCGATTTCAGGTTTGATGAGCTTTAGAGCGATCTTTTCTTTGATCTTTGTGTCATGAACCTTGTAGACCTTTCCCATACCGCCTTTGCCCAGTTCTTCGATGATCTGGTACCTGTCCGCAAATGTCGAGCCTGTTGTTAATTTTTCTTTTGGAGCTTCTATTGTTTTGGTGACTTCGATGTCCTCGATGGAGGATAATTGAGTGCCGCATTTTCCACAGAAAAGAGTATCATCCGGGTTCTCATGCTGGCATTTTGGGCACTTATTGGTCATTGCTGTTTCCTTATATTCCCATGTTTAGTCCGCAAAAGAATATCAAGGAATAGGGGAGGTGTCAAATAGGATTATTGTGTTGAATCCCTCTTCCCAGGATTCCAAAACAAGTTGCGCTGGCCCTGAGGCCGAATCCGCTGAAGGTCTAGGCTTAAAGACCAGAGACGACGATGTCCTCAAAAACCATGCTTGGGAAGCGCAGGCTCGAGTAGGGATATGGGTCGTTGGCGACCTCGATCAGCTTGTTCCAGAGTTTTAGATGGTTATCCGAGATGTTCATCTCAGAGATTGCCTGCACCGGTTTTCCTCCTTCGAAAAGTTGCCCGATTATTCCGATGGATGTATCACCCGTGGTCGGATTAGAATTTCCGCCGATAAAGCCTGTGATGAAAATGCCTCTGCCTAAATCCTTCATGATCTCTTTGAGAGAACGCTTCCCAGGAGGAATGATCAGATTGGTTGGTCCGCCGGTGGTCGGTTCCCTATCCAACTTTCGGCTGTAATACCAATCCACGTAATAATCCTTTAATACACCCTTGTCAATCATCACTCTTGTTTTTGTGGCGAATCCATCGCCGTCGAACAACCGACTCCCCAACCCGCTCATCACAAACGGATCATCGATGATCGTGAAGTGTTTGCTTCCGACCTGCTTTCCCTTTTGGTCGGATAGAAAGGATCGCTTCTGCTGGATACTCCGTCCGCTCATAGCTTGAAGAAAACCTCCGAAAATCCTCCCGACTCCCTGGTTCTGGATAATGATTGGCAGGGTTTCAGTCTTGATTTTTTTTGCGCCGAGCAAATTCATGGTTCGCCTGGCACACTCCGCCCCGATCTCCTCAGGGGAGGGCATATCTTTTTTATTCAATGTCACCACATAGTGGTAGCCATTCGGCCTGCGATCGCCCTCATCCTGGACCGTCATTTCCGCCCCGGCTACATAAAAAGTGTCTTCATTATAACCCTCGAAGCCGTTGCTGGTCATAGTGACCGATTCAGAATAACCGTCATTCTCCTCTGCTGTCACTGAGATCACCTTGTCACCGCCTTTTTCCAGGGCAGCGTTCTCGATGGCTTTGACCAGGTTGTGTCTGTCTTCAGGCGTGAATTTTACATATTGAGGATCGACCGTTCCCAGGTCCGTCTTTTTCCGGCCCTTGTAGTATTTGGGATCAGGCAGACTCCTGAAGGGATCTTCAGCCAGAAGTTTTGTCGTAATTATGGCATTTCCGATGAAGTCTTTCAAAGCGTCTTTCCTTAGGTCTGATGTCGACTGACTGGAATACCGCCCGTTCACGAAAATCTGGATGAAGAGTTGTTTTGTGGTCGCTTCTTTAATGGTTTCTGGTTTGTGCTGCCGATAGCTTATCTCCACATTCCGCTGACTTCCGATGCTGACCTTGCAGTCATTAGCCCCGGCAGATTTTGCGGTTTTTATCGCCCATACTGTCAAATCTTGTATTTCTTTGTTCATCGCTGTCCTCCTCCCTTATCGCCTTCCACCGACTGTTAATGATTTCACCAGGCATGTCGGTTGTCCAAAACTGCAAGGCACCGCCTGTCCGGCTTTGCCGCATGCTCCGCCGCCGCCTGTATAGAATTTGAGGTCTATGCCCATCATAGAGATATTTGCGAGCATTTTCGGCCCGTTTCCCATGATGTTGATGTCCTTTATGGGAGCAGTGAGCTTGCCATTCTCGATCAATCTTCCTTGGGAAACGTAAAAGGCGAAATCGCCCTCGCCGATTTTCACTTGTCCGTTAGCCACATCCTCTACATAGATGCCGTTTTTGGCACCCTTGATGATATCCTCTGTTGCTGTTGGTCCGGCCTCCATGTAGGTGTTCCGCATCCGGGGTACGACATAGTGCTGATAACTTTGGCGGCGGCCGTTTCCTGTGGGTTTGACCTTGTAGTGTTTTGCCGATATCTTATCGTGTAAGTAGCTTTTCAGGATACCCTTTTCGACCAGGATGGTTTTTTGGCTTGGGGTGCCTTCATCATCGAAATTGATCGAACCTGTAAGATTTGGGATTGTGCCGTCATCAACGATGGTCACGAATGGTTCGGCTACTTTTTTACCTATCATTGTGGCAAAGGTGGAAATTTTCTTGCGGTTAAAGTCGGCTTCCATCCCGTGCCCGATGGCTTCGTGGAGGAGTACGCCAGTTAAACCTGGACCCAATACAACCGGCATCTCGCCGGCGGGGGGCAGAACTGCGTCAAAAAGGACGACCGCGCTCTTAACGGCCTTTTTTGCAACCTCAGTCACAGCTGCATCTGTATAGTCGGCAAAACCCCTTCGGCCGCCAAAATTCCAGCCGGCTTGTTCGCGCTTTCCATCTTTTTCGGCCACGACTAATGCACTTATGTAGTTTCTGGGGAGAAGGTCTTCAGCCTTCACTCCGTCTGACGTCACGACCATGATCCTTTTCTGCTGGTCATGGAATTGGGCATTGACTTTAGTGACAAGGGAAGAGAGGGAGAAACATTTGTCATTGACGGACTGGACAATGGGAAGCTTGGATTCCAGCGGGGCCGAGACGAGTTTGAAATCAGTGGGGTAGTGACTTTTTGTTTTGAGCCAGGTGAACTTGCTAGCGGGTTTTGTGGCTTTGGCATTGGCGATAGTGGCTGCTGTACCGGCGGCGTTCAGCATGGATGCCTCGGTCATTTCCTGGGTGAATCCGTAGCCGACTTGATCACCTTTTACAGTGCGAATGCCAACACCCAAGGCTATATCGCTGTAAGCCCTATTGACTTTTCCATCTTCGAGCATGATGTAATTGCTGATCGTGTGCTCGAAGTATAGGTCCGCATAGTCGCCGCCTTTGGTAAGCGCCTTAGCCAGGACCTTCTGGCATAAGTTGTCAGATACGCCGAATTCTCTTTCGAAATATCCTGTTGGTGCCGGACTGGCAAAACTATACCAACCTTCAGGCAAAACAACAGGGGCGGCTATCGTGACAGCTGCTGCCTGCGCAGTGGTCTTCAGAAAAGACCGTCTGGTTATTTTTTTCATAAAGCCCTCCTTTTCTTTTTTATATAGAAATAAGCTTGATAAGAATTTCCTTTTAATCTACATTTCATTAGATTCATTATTAACGATATTAAATTACAAAACAGATAAAATCAACAAGAAATTCGCAGGAAAGAAAACGTGAAACCGAATAGCGGTTTGTTATAAGGTATAGCTTTTTCTAACCAGGTAAAGGTTTTCCTCTTTATCGCTTTCAACAAAATACATCTCTTCCCCAGAAATAAATATGGGTTTTTCAATAAATCGGGCTGTCCCCAGAAAGCTTCCTTGTAATGAGAAAATGTCAACTGGGTAGTGAGTGTCTTCTTGGGTGATGTCAGGTTTTATCCTATACACAAAAACATGCTGGGGGGATAAGAGGATTTTGTCAAAATAAGTTTTTTCTTTCGGTATGTTTTTTGTGAGCTTACGGGCAACACTTTTTGGCCATCCCCGTTTTTTTGTGATTTTCTGAATGTCCTGGATGTAATACTTTTTCTCTTTTTTCCCTATTTTTTCCGGTTTTATATTGCGGAGGATTTTTTTAGAGATGTTTCCTTTGTTATCCAAAATGAGAATCTCATAAGTATTGCTTATGGCAATGGCAGTGAAATTTTCGCTATGAGCATAAAGCAGTGACGGGGCGTATTCATCGGGAGCATAATTAAACATCACTGCCCGGCCGCTGGAGTCTGGAGCAGAAACAGAAAAAAGGCCTTTTGCTAGACTGTTAAAGGTCTTTATGATGTTATTTTCTCTGTCCAGCATTACCTGCTGTTTGTCTTCCGGTCTCCAGATCCAGGCATAGAAACGGTCCTGGCCGATAAATCCTATCTCCAGCCGGTTGCTGAGCTGCAGGCGTTTAATAAATATTCCATCAAGCTGAAAAAATGAAATATGATACATGTCGTCTGCAACTGCCACCTGACCCTGTGGTGTGATTGTAATGCGGCTGGGGCGGATAAAATCCCCGGGACCTTCGCCTTTACCCCCGAATTTAAGCAGCAGCAGCCCGTCTCGGGAGAATTTAAAGACCTTGTGCTCTATCCTGTCGAGTACATAAAAATTTCCTTTTTCATCTTCACAAATGGATGCGATAGAGGCAAATAAAAGATCTGCTCTTCCAACCTCTAAGGAGGCGCCCCATTTTATATCTAAGCTTTTTTCCGCTCCTGTAATTCCTGGCAGCAGGAGCCCGAATGTAAAGATGATAAGGAATAACTTTCCGATTAGCCTTGTTCTGGTTTGATTTTTATTCATAAGAATAATGTCCTCCGAATTCAATAATCCAGGTTAGTCGGCGAAATATCCGGCTCTGTGTCTGATGTAATAATTTTTTCCTTTTACTTTGACTTCTACCCACTATGGCTGAAACGCCGTTCTCGCATGACCATAAAACACATAGAAACCGCTAAGACCAAGGCAAAGTGACACATTACAGAAGGAAGTATCCCTTCAGGTTCTGAGATTAATATCCGGACTGCAAGCGAGGGAAGGACAAATCCTAAAACTCCGACTTGAAGATTTGCCATATGTTTCCGTAAGATGTCATCTCCGGCATAAGCCATACTTGCTGCTGCTGTAAAAATAAGAACAGCAAGCCCTGTTTGGTAAAAAATCCCATAAGCTGTATCAAATGGATTGGGGCTTTTATAGCGGGCAAGCACTAATTGACAGACTGATTTTGTCACGATATGTGAATCCACTATTATCCAGGCAGCAAAAAACAATCCGGCTGTAAAATAACCCAAAGATATGGCTTTTAACCATTTATTCTTCTGAGTACTTAGCTGATAAGCTAGCCATAATGCCAGTGGAGGGAGCCAGGTTATATCAAAAAAGGCAATGCGGGAAAAAAGCAGGTTGTCTGGATTGGCACATACAGCGACTTCAGAAAACTGATATCCAGCTAAAATAAGAAAAAGCAGGCCAATAGGGTAGAGGATACGTTTTCGCCCGGGGCTTAAAAAAGTAAAGATCGCTGCCGCAAATTCAAAAAATCCGGTTATAATTGCCAATATAGGTGAATAATTCATTTTCGACTTATGAATAGGTCAGTTTACCTGGATTACCATAGCTTTTTTATTTCATCATCAAGTCCGGTCATCTCCCATCGAATAAGGGATAGGGGTATCATGCCTTTTGAATGGAACTCGTCCATAAACTGCTTAAGGCGGAAGCTTTTACCCTGCAGCTCAGAGGAATCTGCGATCATTTTTTCAAGATGTACCTTGCATACAACATAGCTTGTTCCATACCCGGGCTGCTGCAGGTAGAGCTGTTCGTCAAACCAGACCGTATTACCTTCCTTTGGCATCCAACCGCGTGGTGTCCATTTAACAGCATAATCAACCGCATCTTCCAGAGTGAACTCATTGCTGTGCATCTTAAGGTCTCCCATGCCTCGTGCGACCCTGCAGGCAAGCATGATATAGATAAGCTCCCGCACTCTCGGGTGATTATCCATTAGGCCTGCATGCATCATCATCTCTTCCATTCCAGTAGCCAGACCTTCGGCCCGTGAATCCCATATATTATAAAGGAGGGGGACACTTCTGATGGAGCTTGGATGAGGTTCATGTTTCATCCGGGCCAGGTCAAACCAGTGGGTGCCATGACATCGTAAAGGCAGAGAAGCGTGATACTCGATCTGGGTAAAAAAATCACGAAGTTGGCCGGCCGGGGCGACTTTCACGGTTCTTTTAAGAGTGTCATTTAAATAGTCTGGGACTGTCATAATTTTCTGTGTGCGGAGAAAGTTCATAAAATAATCCACAGCTTCATTGTGGCGGCGCTGGTATTTCTCAGTGTTTTCGACCGGCTTAAGTTGAGGAAGATTGCGGTTCCGGTTTTCCTCAAGCTTAAGGCAGGCTAAGGCCCGGTCCAATTCCCGCTGCATAATTACAAATTGATCTTCCCAGGTATATGGCCAAAGATGAACATTTTTCATATACCAATTATAGTTTTCAATGCCGATGCCAGAAGGGGCTGTCATGTTTTTCTGCTTCTCCTCAAGCCAGGCGGTAAAGTCTATGACTGCAGCTTTAGCCTGGTTTACATCAGCAACAAGTTCAGGATGAAATTTATCTAAATGCTGGGCAAGATCATCTAAAAGAGAGAGTTCCTTTTTTTTCGAGCTGATGCCGAGAAACCACAGGTCTTTAGCATCTTTTCTAAGATTTATTTTTGCTTGCTCAAGAACCTTGGGAATAGCCTGAAGCTTTGTCTTAAAATCAGTGAATTGCTCATCCGAAAGAGGGTAGGAATACTTCCAGAGGCAAAGAGTTCCGTATTTCCAGGGCCCTTCTAAAGCCGGCACATCCGAGGGGGATGTGTATAAGACAGCGTAAAAACAGGGATTTCGTGACCAGGGCTTAAGGACACGAAAATCAAAATCGAGGCCGTTCATCTCAGCCCGGACGATATGATAGTCAACCTGCTGGGAGATGGGCCAGGAGCTGGGATCGATTGCAGCCAATTTAGCTTGTTGTTCCTTTAATCCTTGCTGTTGTTTTTCCATTGCAGCGGCAGTGTAATCAGGGACTCCCTTGTTTATTTCCGGTTTTTGGAAATCCCGCCATTCTTTAAATAAAGTTACCAGGTCTTCATAATTGTTGCTTGTGACTGAGTGGCTTTTTTCTTGGTTCTGAGAACAGCATAGGAGTGTAGATAATAAAATAAGTAAAAACGCTGGAAGTAATTGATTTTGCTTAATCATGATACAAACCTCCTTAAAGCAGGATTGTGTTTTTTTTAGTTTATCTGTATTTTTTGCTATTTGTCAATTTACAATTTACTTAGTATTATTTGTGTGGACATTTTTTATGAACAGTTCAAAGGAAAAAAAGCGGTTCATAGTACATATTGATATGGATGCGTTTTTTGCTGCAGTGGAGCAGCGTGACAATCCCCTATATCGTGGTAAGCCTGTGGTAGTGGGAGCTGACCCTAAGGGGGGAACCGGACGGGGAGTGGTTGCAGCCTGTTCGTATGAGGCACGAAAATTCGGCATTCATTCTGCCATGCCCATTTCTTTTGCCTTTAGGAGATGCCCCCAGGCTGTCTATTTGCGCGGAAATATGAAAAAGTATGTCAGTGAATCGCATAAGATTTTTAAAATATTAGAAAGTTTTACCCCTGATATAGAACCAATAAGCATTGATGAAGGTTTTCTGGATATCAGCAGCAGTTATCATTTGTTTGGAACCCCGGTCAAGACCTGCCGCAAGATCAAGAATACGATCAAGCATAAGACAGGTCTAACAGCCTCTATTGGTATGGCTCCCAATAAGATGACAGCCAAGATCGCTTCAGACCTTGAAAAACCGGACGGGTTTGTGATTGTAAGTCAGGAGAAGCTGCTGCAGTTTCTCCATCCTCTGCCTGTGGAGAAACTCTGGGGAGTAGGGAAGAGGACTCTTGAGATTTTAAGACGGAACAGAATAAAAACCATAGGTGACCTGGCCTGCTGCGATGTGAATAGGTTAATACAACTTTTAGGAAAAAACGGAACTCACGTATGGAAGCTGGCCAATGGCATCGATCAAAGGGATGTGGATGCTGTTGAAATGGTCAAATCCATTGGACATGAGCATACTTTTGAAAAAGATGCTTTAGATGTCCAAACCATTGAAGATACGCTTATGTTATTAAGCGAAAAAGTCTCGAGGCGGATGAGAAAAAAAGGATATAAAGGCAGAACTATTTCATTAAAGATCCGTTTCTCAGATTTTAAGACTTTTACGCGGGCAGTTACCCTTGACTATCCCACAAACTTTGTAGAAGACCTTTATAAAAACGCTTTAACAAAGGCAAGAAGTTTTAAGCTTGGAAAAGAACCGGTAAGGCTTATAGGCATCCAGGTTTCCAAATTGGGAAAAGAATCCCAGCAGCCTGACCTTTTTCAGCAAAATGGATCATATTCCCCAAAAAAAGAAAAACTGCACACTGCCCTGGATGAGATCAAAGACAAGTACGGAGAAGACGCGATAAAGCACCGCAAGTAGGAGTCTTAAGGCCGGGGCCGCTCCCTCCTATATTGGCGGTTATCGACGGGATGTATCTACCTGGAATTTGTATTCCTGGGGCGGCTCAGCTCCCATCAAATGTTTGACAAAGTAATCCCACCTGCGTCGCATCATGTAAGGCTCATTACCAAAGCCGTGGCTCCGGTTCGGAAAGAGGATAAGGTCAAAGTTCTTGTTGGCTGCGATCAGTTCGTTTACTACAAGGAGGGTGTTGTACAGCGGCACATTGGTGTCCAGGGTGCCGTGGGCCAGCAGGAGTTTGCCCTTGAGGCTCTTTGCCAGAAGCTGGTTTGCCTGGTTGTCATAATTGGTGGTGCCGTCTGGGTTTGTCTTAAGCAGCCCTTGCCACTTCTCGCCCCAGTCATCTTCGTAATTACGGTTGTCGTGGTTCCCAGCTCCGCTTACTGCTACCTTAAAGAATTCGGGGTAGCGGAGTATGGCAGCTGTGGATGCGAATCCGCCTCCAGAGTGCCCATAGATGCCTGCCCGCTCAATGTCGATCCAGGCATACTGTTTGGCGAGCTGCTTCATCCCGGTGATTTGATCAGGGAGTCCGTTATCGCCCATATTCCCATAGTAGGCGGCATGGAATGATTTTGACCGCATGGGTGTTCCCATAGCATCGATTCCTACTACGATGAAACCAAGCTCTGCTATTGATTGTTTATCACCCCTGGATGCTGAGAAGCTGCGGCTTCCTAAACTCCCTGTCTGGGGACCAGGATAGATGTAGTTTATGATCGGGTACTTCTTCTTAGGGTCAAAGTTTGTGGGTTTAAACATAAGCCCATAAAGGTCTGTTTTCCCGTCCCGGGCTTTGACAGTAAAGGGAACCGGCGGCTTCCATCCTGCCTCAATGAGGCGAGAGATGTCAGCTTCCTCAACTGTAAGGCGTTTCCGGCCCTGGACATCCCGCAGAAAAGTGACAGGAGGTGAAACTGGAGTCGAATAGCTGTCAACAAAGCAGGTGCCGGGAGGGGAGAGCGAGATCGAATGATTTGCATTCTCCGGGGTAAGGAGCTTAAGGTCCTTACCGTCCATGCGGACACTGTAAAAGTATTGGAAGTAGGGGTCACCAGGCTCCCGCCCACAGCCGGTAAAATAGAGGATACGGTTCTTCCTATCCACTCGCCTGACCTGAAGCACATTCCAGTTGCCCTCTGTGATGCGATTTTTAAGTTGACCGGTTTTCAGGTCATAGAGGTAGAGATGTCCCCAGTTGTCCCGTTGGGAGAACCAGATCACTTCATTTGACTCGGGAAGTGCGTGCCAGTTTACCATGTTAAAACCTGACTCAAAGAAGGTATCCACTGTCTCCTCCAGAACGTCCCGGACAGTTCCGGTTTCAGGGTCAGCCATCCGCAGCACTTCATGCTTATGGTCCCGTGAGGTAGAGACAAAAGCAAGCTGAGAAGAATCCGGGCTCCATTCTACGTCAGAGAATCCTGAGCCGCGACATACGATATGATCACAGATGGTGGAGCGGTGCTGGTCAGGGGGCATCTGGATCCTTACGACGCGAGGTCCAGTCAGATGAATTACAATCCGGTGGATGCGGAAGATCTCCTTGTCCTCAGGCAGGGGGTATTTCCAAGCCTGTAATTTGGGATGGCCTACATTGGTTGAGACAAGATACATCTCTCCCACACCTCGTCCGTCATGCTGAATGGTGGCGATCTTCTTTGAATCCGGGGACCAAAGCAGTACAGGCCGCTTGCTTTTAGTCCAGCCTGCATTGTTTGTGGAATAACCAAAGTCTTTAATCCCATCTGTGGTAAGCTGGGTATCTTCTCCGGAGTAAAGATCCCGCACCCAGAGGTTATAATCGCGGATAAAGGCAGTGTGTGCGCCGTCTGGAGAGACGATAGAATTACGGTCTGTATTTTCCTTGGTTTTTATAGCTGTGCACTGGCTGTTTTGGATGTCGTATGTATAGCGCTGGGATTTGACGTTGAATACAAGGGAATGTCTGTTATCGCTGAATTCAAAGGATGTGAAGGGTAAGTCAAAGGGCTTGTAGGTGGTATCTGTTGCTTTTGAGAGGGCTGCGGCAAGTTTTTTATGGTCAAATGCTCGCTTGCGTGTCCTCTTGCCGGCATCTATGAGAATAAACTCGAATCCCTTAGCAAACCTGTTCCTATACCAGAAGCAGTCCGCATCAAGCCAAGTGGGGCGTACGCTTGCTCCGAAAACGAGAGGAGCTGTATGAGCGCGCAAAAACTTTGCTGCCTGGTCGTAATCGGCAGCTGTAAGAGCTTGGTGGGGTTCCTCCTGCTCCCCGGCTAAAATGGATGTATAAGCGAGTATAGAGATAAATAAAATAGTGAGAGAAAGTATTGTTAAAGATTTTTTCAATATAATATCCTCCTTCTAACCTGAAGAATTCATAAAAAATGTCGATGTTTATAATATAAAGTAAAATGCAAATTGTAAATTATTTCATTTTTTAAAACCAGCGAATGGAAAATGGAAAATGGTAAATGGGAAGATGAATGGAGAAATGGCCTAACTTCCCAGGGGGCCTTGGATTTTAAACTTAAATCCCTTTTCTTTGAATACTTTTCCACAAGCGTCAACTACTTTAGGGTCATATAGACTACCTTTATTTTTTTCGATTTCCTTAAGGGCAACTTCTATACCAAGAGCTGGACGATAGGGCCGGTGAGAAGCCATTGCCTCAACAACATCAGCAACAGCCAAAACTCTTGCCTCCAGACAAATATCTTCCCCGGATATCCCTTGAGGATATCCAGAGCCATCCATTCTTTCATGATGCTGATAGATAATTCGAGCTATAGGCCAGGGAAATTCTACGTCCTTTAGAATATCGTAAGCAACTTGGGGATGAGCCTTTATTAATTCGAATTCTGGTCCATTCAATTTGCTAGGCTTGCTTAGAATTTCAGCCGGAATGCATATTTTGCCTAAATCATGTATTACGCCTGCTGAACGAATGCCCTCAATTTTATCCTGGGAAATTCCCATTTCTGTAGCTATTGTTCGGGCAAGGTCAGCAACTCGGTGTTGATGTCCGGATGTATAAGAATCCCTTACTTCTACAACTGAGGCTATAACGCTAATCACACCCCCAAGCAGTTTTCGTAGCGCTGCCATACTTTGTTTAATATTTTTTTCTGCTTGCTTACGCTCTGTTATATCCCATAAGTACGAGCGAGTCCCAGCAATTTTTCCGTCTCTTTTTAGAGCTTCAGCAAACACTTCAAGATATGCAATCGAGCCATCTTTTCTGACTCCCCTGTACTCATATTTTGATGGAACATTTTTTCCATTAACGCGCTCACTATGATATTTCGCGACGATTTCAACATCATCAGGGTAAACACGCGATTGGATTGATTGCTTTTTCATCTCTTCAACAGAGAATCCGAAAATTTCCGCATATCTTTTATTAACATATTTAAAATTTCCTTCTTCGTCATCGATTAAAATAGCGATGCCTGTTTTTTCAATCAAGTCTTTATAATGTTTTCTGGAATTTTTTAAAGCCTGCTCTGCCTGTTTATGTAATTTTTCAATATGTTGCTTTTGTGTTTTTATTGCGTTTTCCATTCCGGTCTCCTTAGAAAAGAGTAAAAAGACAGATATTATGTAATTGTGCTGTAATAGTCGTGGATTTAATAAAATTCTCCTAATAAAATTTGTCGAAGAGAAAGGAATAGAATTGAAAACTATTTCAATCCTCCCTATATTCTCACTCCTTAAAAGGAATGCCTTACCCTAAATAGCCCACGCTTGGTGTCCGGCTTCCAAGTGCCTCAGGGGGGGATTCCCTGCTGAAAGTAGGAAGTGATTGCAGCCCTATAATTTGCTATAATAGCAAGGTAAATAAAGGTGCGCCCGTAGCTCAGCGGATAGAGCAGTGGACTTCGAATCCGAAGGTCGGGAGTTCGAATCTCTCCGGGCGTGCCAGGTTTGCACAAAGCTGTTATTTTTCCTGAAATCAATTTTGATGTAAACTGAGGACATGAACACAATCAAAAAAAAATATATATCAGGGGCTACAAAGATTTTTGCAATCGCCTTTCTTCCGATTCTGCTTTTCTTTTTCTGTTCAAAAGATAAAGAAACCTCCCTCTACCGCTTTATCGACCACTTCAGCCAAGAAAGCATCCTCCTCTCTCCTTTTGTGGACATGGCATCAGATCCTGAGGGATTTAAAGAGAAAAATCCCAACCTCTACGATTTTGTCGCCCTATTTCCCCTTCTGGATTTCGGCGCGGGAGAAAATCCGTATCTCATCAAGAAAAAATTAAAAATCGGGCCGGTCGAAATCAACACGCTCCTGGCTCCTCCAAAAAGCCATTATCAATTTCCCGTTAAAGTTCCTGTCAAATCCTTTCTGGAGTTCACCTACGGCATCCGGAGGGATGCCTATCTTTTCAATCAAGGTACTGGTAAGAGGCAGGTTTCCTTTACCATCCTCATCAAGACTAAAGAAGGCAGGGAAGAGCTATTCTCAAAATCTCTTGTTCTCGATGCCCGTAAAGATCTCGAGTTTAACTACAAAAAAATTGATCTGGCCAAATTCGGAGGAAAAGATGTTACTATTTATTTCCAGACACGAGGAGATAACAAAGCCCTTGCCTGCTGGTTCAATCCGGTTATCTACGTCCCCCAACAGGAGACAAGAAACGTCATCCTCATATCATTGGATACGTTGAGGGCCGACCATTTGAGCTGTTATGGATATGAAAGAGAGACCAGCCCAAACATTGATCTTTTGGCCAAAGATTCCGCCCTATTCCTCAACACTTTTGCTTCTTCTCCATGGACATTACCCAGCCATGTGTCTCTTATGACATCTCTCGATTGTATTAACCACAAAGTCTATCACGGTGACCAGAAGATAAATCCGGAAATTAAAACCCTTGCCGATTTTTTGAGATCAGCCGGGTATCTCAACGTCGCCTTTACCGGTGGTGGATACGTCAGCGGAATATTTGGATTCAATAAAGGATTCGACAGCTACCAAGTCAGAGGAGATGTCAATGCCCCTGGGGCGGTGGGAATCGTTGCGGAGGCGGCTCTCAATTGGATCGAGAAGCACAAAGACCGAAATTTCTTCCTCTTCCTTCACACCTATCAGATTCACACTCCCTACTCTCCTCCAGCTCCGTACAATGAGTTGTTTCTGGACAAAAATGCGAATTTAAAAGAAGCCGATATGGGCAAACTCAGACTCAATCATGAATACAGATATAAACCTCTTCCTGAAAGCCTTAGGCAGAATATCATTGCCCTCTATGATGCCGAAATCCGGTATACTGATGAAGCTCTGATTAAACCCCTGCTCGATCTGCTCAAAAATCTTCAACTCTATGACAACACCATGATTTTACTCACATCTGATCACGGAGAGGAATTTTACGAGCACAAATCCTGGGAACACAATCACAGCCTCTATAATGAAACGATAAAGGTTCCTCTCATCATTAAATTTTTCCAATCCAAACATGCAGGACAGAGAATTCACAAATACACGCGACTGACTGATCCAATGCCGACCATTCTGGATGAGCTAAAAATCAATCACTCTAAAAATTATATGGATGGAGAAAGTGTTCTAACCCTGCTCACGGGGAGAGAGAAAGGTGAAGAAAGAATCTTCTTGGCTGAATTGGCCTCTGATGCCGGAGACTGCCGAATTCCAAAGAAGGTCGCAATGAATCAAGGAAAAAATAAGCTCATCTCCAATGAGGAATTTCCTCCAGAATTTCTGTCCTATTTCAAGATTCCTCCACATGAAGTGGAAAAGTTGGAAATCTACAATCTGGAGAACGATTCTGAGGAGGAGAGAAATGTTGTTACCCAAAATTCGACACTGACCAGAGAACTCCTCAATTTTTTCAAAATCAACTATATAGAATCTCTGAAAATTATCCCTCAAAAAACAAAAATCAATAAAGAAATCCAGGAGCAACTGCGGGCGCTCGGCTACATAAAATAATGATCATTTCTATTTAACCGATCCAGATTTTGATCAGCTACCCAAGTCATGATATCAGGTGCTGTATTTCCATAAAAAACAGCTGACATAACGAACGATGGTATTTGAATCCCATCTAATTCGCGAGTCCTGAGAGCAATAATGGCATTTTTAATAGGGACACATTCCATTTATTTTTAGTTAATTTCACAATACTAAATCCATAATCCACACATTGCTCTCATTTATACGTAACGAGAAGTAAATCCGTTGACCGTCTGTAGAAAAGTTAAATAGTCCGAGTCTTTGGAAAGGATCATCGAAAATGATCTTTAGCTCCGGTTCTCCTCCCAAAACAGGTACTGCCCATATGCTTACATTACTCAGTTGATCTTGTGCCATGTAATAGATTATTTTCCCATCTAAAGACCATGCACAGAACTTTGGACTTGGAAAATTGAGTATATCTTGAGCACTTACGAGAGTTCTTGTCTTTTCATCATCGTATGAAATGATTTTTAAGCTATCATCAGAAATGTAGACGATAGAATTCCCAACAGGGGACCATTTAGGAAAAGTGCCTCCTTCGAATGTTATCTGCTGTGGTTCTCCCCATCCTGTCTCATCACTTGATATTACATACACCTCATTGTGGCCTGTTTTATCCGAAAAAAATATGACCTTAGAACCATCTGATGACCAATCTGGACTTCTTTCATGGGATGGATAATTTGTCAAAGGCTGAACTGACTCTCCATTATTTGTCATGCAGTAGATGTCACGACTTCCTTGCCTGAAAGAGTGAAACACTATTCTCTTTCCATCAGGGGACCAGCAGGGAATAAAGTCATCCCTCGGATGGGAAGTTAATTGGACGGCTTCTCCTCCCGCTGCTGGCATTTTATAAATATTCATGCTTCCTCTGAGGTTTGAATCGTAAGCCAACCATTGGCTGTCGTGGGAAATATCCATAGCTTCTACTATTTGGTTTCCTATCGTAACGGGCTGTGCTTTTGAAACCGATACCGTTCCCTTTTTCGGAATCTCGATCGACCAGACATTGGATGTGTAGTCAAAAACCGAATAAGCCAACTTCTGGCCATCTTTGGAAATGCTGATAGTGTGGGTATCCAATCCTGTTGTTAAGCGTGTTGGAGGAGTTTTAGGCTTTCCAGAGGAACGAAGAGATGCAACATAAATGTCTCGAGCTCCTCCTCGATCTGAAATAAATAAAATGTGTTTTCCGTCCGGAGTCCAGACTGGACTCACATTCAAGTGCTCGTCATTTGTCACCTGAACAGAATTTTTGTTTGACAGCGAGACAATATGGATCGAACTGGGAGCTTTGTTTCCAATTACAGGATAGAGTGCTTCTGGAATATCAAATTCACTGAATACAAAAGCTAAATTCCCTAATACATAAGCGATTTTCGATCCGTCTGGTGACCAGTTTAAGCAGTGCGCCTCCTTTGCATCTATTATTTTTTCAGATTCTTCGGAATCTAAATAGAATATGTTGATAGAATCGTTTTGCACATAGGCAATTTTTTTTCTATCAGGCGACCAAGCTGGACTATAAGCTGAGCTATTTGATTTTTTTTCAATAATGCGTTTAGGAATTCCACCAAGGGCGGGTACGATATAAATCGATCCTTCAGAGTAAAAAGCAATCTGGGTGCCGTCAGGAGAAAATTGTGGCCAGCGCTGATTCCTTTGAAAATCCTCTGTAATCTCGAGTGTCCGACCGCCTACAACCTGGCGGACAACAAGGTGTGTTCTCCCTAGAGGTCCAGTGGCAAGAGCTACCATCTTTCCATCAGGAGAAACATTTGGGTCCAATTCCAGGCCTGTCTCATAACTGATTTGTTTTGTCATTCCTATTTGAATATCTGTATCAATGCGACCTGGACGAAGCGAAAAATAACCGGCAATTGTAATCAGAATAATTACTATGAAAGCGGGAATAAGCAATTTTCTTAAATTAAATTTTACCGTTATTTCCTTTGATGTGAGAGGTTTTCTCTTTGGGACCACTCTTTGTTTAAGCGGACTTTTTTTCTCGAGGCTATCTAAATCTCTAAGAAGATATTCCACAGACTTGTATCTGTTTGCTTTCTCCTTTTCTAAACACTTAATTATCAACTCATCTAAATCTTCTGGGATTAACGGATTTAAAATTCTGGGGGCTATGAACTCCTCACTCTTGTGCTTCATAGCAATACTTAAGGGAGTATCCCCTTCAAACGGCAATTGACCGGTTACCATTTCATAGAGAATGATCCCTAATGAATAGATATCAGACTGCTGGTCGACTCCCTTCCCCTCCACCTGCTCCGGGCTCATGTACTCTGGAGTCCCTATCATGACTCCCGCACCCGTTATCCCCCTTGCTTCCAGAGAGCGGGCTATCCCAAAATCCATGATCCGGACATCCCCCTGTTTGTTGATCATAATGTTGCTGGGTTTTAAGTCCCTGTGAACTACTCCTAATTTGTGGGCTTCTGTTAATCCATGGCAGATTTGCTTAGCGATGTTGATCGTGGTTCCCACTGCTAGCTGCCCTGTTTGCCTTATCAATCCCTTCAAGTCTTGTCCAGGGACAAACTCCATGGTGATGAAATGTGTTCCTTTCTCCTCCCCGAGGTCAAACATCTGGCATATATTCTTATGCCTGATCTTACGAGCCAACCTTAGCTCGTTATTGAATCTTTCGATAGTCTTTTTATCTTTAGCAATTTCAGGTTTGATGAGCTTTAGGGCGATTTTTTCTTTGATCTTTGTATCTTGAACCTTATAAACACTTCCCATTCCCCCTTTGCCGATTTCCTCGATGATCTGGTATCTGCCTGTAAAAGTGGAACCTGTTGTTAGCCCTTCCTTTGGCGTTTCAATGGTTGCCGTTACTTCAATGTTTTTGGCTGAGGGAATTTGAGTGCCACAGTCTGCACAGAAACTGGCAGACTCAGGATTGTCTGATTGACATTTAGGGCACTTCATAGCCTATTTCTTTTTTGTACCAATAGAATATAATATTCTTTCTAATCCAGTCAAACACTTTATATGTCAATAAATTATATTATTCTTCTCAATATTATTTGATTAGTTTTATATTACTTGCCCAACATCATGATCATCTAAGTCATTATTAATAATCATAATGCGTCCACATTCGGATTACTTTAACAGTTCGTTTTTCCTCCAGGATTTGATAGATTAACCGATGCTGGATATTGATTCTGCGGGAATAAGCTCCTGATAAATCGCCCCTTAGTTTTTCATATGAAGGTGGTTTTTGATAGGGATTGAATATTTCTGGCGGATTTATTATTGACTGGATGTGATTATTCTATATAAAATTGGCAATAGTTGGATGATTTTATTATTTAAAAGATAATTCTAAGATTTATAAGGAGGAATGATGCGGAAATTATTTTGTTTTGCAGCACTTACAGGTTTGATTTTATTTGCACTGAATCCCTTATTGGCGGAGGAAAAAGAACGACGTCCCATGACTGCTGATGATTCCCTTAATATGGTGAGTATCAGCAATATTTTGATGTCTCCTGACGGTGAATGGGTCTTTTTTTCCAAATCAGAACTGGATTGGGAAAAAAACAAAAGGAAGACAAAATACTATAAAATACCTGCTCAAGGCGGCCAAGATTTCCAGTTTATCAGTGAAGCCGGTGGCAGCTCGTTTCAGTTTTCACCTGACGGAAAATTCCTTTCGTTCAAGCGAACTGTTGAGAAGGTCAGTCAGATATTTCTAATGCCGACTTCCGGGGGTGAAGGTGTCCAATACAGTAAACATAAAAACAGTGCAGGCTCTTACAAGTGGTCTCCTGATTCTAAAAAGATCTTTTTTATAGCAAAAAAGCAGCGCACTAAGGAAGAAGAAAAAAATTATAAGGCAGGAGAAGATGTGATTTTAGTAGATGAAGGGCCGAATGGACAGATAGCTTCCCAGTGGCAAAATCTATGGGTGTTTGATATCAAGACAAAAAAGGAAACAAGGATCACAGAGGAAGAGATGCTTATCAGGGATTTTGATGTTTCTCCCTGTGGTAAGAAGATTGCATTTTCCGCTCGATTTTCCAACCGCCGCAATGAGGGATATAAAAGTGAACTTTATTTGGTCAATATAGAAGACAAGAAAAAAGTCAGGCTGACGAATAATAATGCACCGGAAAGCTCAGTAACTTGGGCACCGGATGGGAAAAGTTTTTCTTATATGGCCTCTGATGATAAAAAATGGCTTAACCGCAATGCCAAGATATATATAATGAACCCCAAAACAAAAAAATATAGGCTTCTCTCGGGGAAATTTGAAGGAACTATCAGAGGAGTCACCTGGACTCAAGATAGCAAGTACATCCTTTTTAACGGACAGCAGAGGACTAATTCGAATCTCTATAAGATCAACGTCTCTACGGGAGGATACTCTCAACTTACAGATGTTTCAGGGACACTCCGGGTCAGGTCATTTTCAAAGGACAGGACAAGAATGGTTTACACATTCAGTGATTATGATTCACCCTCAGACATCTATATGACTTCTGTGCCTGGGTTCAAACCGGTTCGACTGACAAACGTAAATCCCTGGGTGGAAGAGGAATTGCTGCTGGCATCGATGAAAGTAATTAAATGGAAAAGCAAGCGAGGATTTGAGATCGAGGGGCTTCTGCATCTGCCGGCAAACTACAAACAAGGAGAGCAGCTTCCATTGATGGTCAACATCCACGGGGGGCCCGCAGGCTGCTTTGTCAACAGCTTCCGTGCTTCTTACCACGTTTACGCCGGGCTGGGATACGCTTCTCTATCACCTAATGTCCGCGGCTCCAGCGGCTATACTGACAAACTGCGCGAAGGCAACTCTATCCAGGGAAATGATGTGATCGGTAAAGGGGATTATTGGGACCTTATGAATGGAGTCGATTATGTTATCAAGCAGGGATACGCAGACCCTGATCAGTTAGCTCTGCGCGGCTGGAGTTATGGGGGAATTCTGGGGGGATGGACCATAACCCAGACAAACCGGTTTAAAGCTGCTTCTATTGGTGCCGGAGTCTATGATTGGACTTCGGAATACGGCCCGGGATTCAACTATGATGTGCGCCTCTGGCATATCGGAGGCACTCCCTGGGATAACCCGGACGAATACAGAGAGCAGTCCGCATTTACCCATGTCAAGAATGTCAGTACACCTACTTTTTTAATCCATGGAATGAAAGATACCACAGATACAGAAGCCCAGAGTATGCTGTTTTTCGCTGCAATCAAAGATATCGGCAAAGCCCCTGTCCGCTATATCCGGGTTCCGCGGGAACCACACGGATTTCGGGAACCCCGTCACCAACGCATACGGGATATTGAAGAGATAAAATGGATGCAGAAATACGTCACGAAAATCGATTGGAAGCCCTGGGTGAGAAAGGAAGATAAAAAGGAAGAAAAGGAAGAAGAGAAAAAATAAATATGGACACATTATATTTTAAATGCTTTCGTGTTGCCTATTATTCCTCCTGTTAGCTGCTAAGCTCGATTTCAGGCTAAAGTAAGAAGTTGTAAATGGATGTTTACTTTCAGAGGACAAAACGACAACTTTTCTTTATAGGGAAAATGCTGACTTTAGTTTTTTCTCCAGTGCCTCTGCTTCTTTTTCCCGCCCTAAAACACGAAGCAGATCAGCGTATTCCATGATCGTCTCTTTTATTTCTTCACTGTCCGGGCCATAGACCTTTTCCTGGAGAACCAATGCTTGCTTAAAAAAAGACTCTGCTTTTTCGTGCCGGCTCAGACCACGGAAATTGAGTGAACCAAGATTGTGAAGGTTGGTAGCTTGGGCATATGGACTTACTCCCGGATTTTTTTTACAGATATCCAGCGCCCGCAGCAAATGTTCTTCCGCTTGGGTATATTGGGATTTCTTATTCAGGACATGCCCCAGACCATTTAGAACATCAACCAGATCAATGTGTTCAGGACCCAGTTTTTTTTCTTTGATTGCCAGAATTCGGGTATATGCTTGCTCGGCCTCATCATTTCGTTCCGCACTGGCATAGAGATAACCAAGAATGGCAAGGCCTTCTATAACCAGAATATTGTCAAGGCCAAAGGCCTCTTCCATGATTTTTAATGCTCTCTTGAGAAGTTTTTCCGCGTTAGTATTATCATCCATGTCAATGTAGAGAAGCGCTAAGTTGTTAAGGAGTTTAGCCACTTCGGAGTTGTCTTGGCCATAGGCTTTTTCCATAATGGTCAAGGACTGCTCATAAAAGGACTTGGATTCCTCCAAATTTCCCATTTCTTGGCAAATAATAGCCAGATTCATCAGACTCTGGGCAATATCAGGATGATTTTCTACCAGGGATTGCTGCCTGATTTTCAGGGCCTGCTGGTAATATTTTTCCGCTTCTGTAAAATTGCCTTGATAATAGAAAAGGATGGCAATGTTATTGAGACAGGTGGCAACGTCGGGATGAACCGGACCCAGCGCTTTTTCTCTGATGGCCAGTGCTCTTCTATAAAGTGGCTCGGTTTCATCAAAACGGTTCTGGGTGAGGTAGAGGCTGGCCAGGCTGTTGAGGCTGCGGCCAACTTCCGGATGATCAGGCCCTAAGACCGACTCTCGGATGGCTAATGCTTGCTGATAACATTTTTCTGCCTCTTCATACTGACCTTGAGCATAGTAAAGAACTCCCAAGTCATTCAAGCTCTCGGCAACCTCGGGATGATTGGATCCAAACACTTTCTCCCGGATCTCGAGGCCGCGCTTATAGAGGGGCTCAGATTCCTTCAGTTTTACCTGCCTATAATAGATGCGGGCCAACCCATGCAGGCTGGCGGCAATATCCGGATGATCAGGCGGCAGGGTTCTTTCCCTGATGTCCAGAGCTCGAGCTGCGATTTGCTCGGCTTCTCTAAAATCCCCGCGTTGTTCAAGCAGAAGAGAAAGACTGGCTAAGCTCTCGGCAACCTGGGGATCTTTGGCGTCAAGAAGCTCCTCACGTAATTCCAGCGCCCTGCGTAAAAGACCATCCGCATCCGCATACAGCCCCAGTTTCATATAGACCGTGCCTATGGTATCCATCAATCTCGCCCGGGTTAAAGGTTGTTCCTGCAGGCCCTGTTCAATTTCCTCAGCACCTTTATTGAGAATCTCTCGAGCTGTAATGGTGTTGCCCCGAGCTTCACCCGGATCTGACACTTCAAACAGATCCACTATAAATTTAACGACATTGGTGGCTTCATCCCGGGCTTGCAAGGCAAATCTCCGTTCTTGGCGAAGATCCATGGTGTACTTCAAGCCCATTAGCACAAACACAATCGCAACCGCGGATATGATTCCATTTCTCACACGTTTCCTGGGCTTTTCTCTGATTTGATGCAGCTTATCAGCCGTTTCCACTGCGGAAGGGCGAGCAGTCGGAACCAATGATTTGAGTCGATTGATCAATGCAGTCAGGTCTGAGCTTAATCCGGAGAAAGGTTTGGTTTCGGCTTTTTTGGCTTTTTCGATAATCTCGGAAGCATCATCGGTTACATCATAAGGTTCCTGGCCGGTAAAAAGTTCTTGGAGCAGAAGCCCGAACGAATACATATCACTGGCAGCGGTAATGTCTGCCCCTCTGGCTTGTTCCGGGCTCATGTAGAGGGGAGTCCCCATAACTGTTCCATGTTTGGTTTTGAATGATTCCGCAGGAATTTCAGGTGTGAGAGATACCATATCTTCATCCTGCGGCTTGAGCGGTAAAGTAATGGTTAGATCAGTAAAATCAGGTGCAATATCCGATACAATCCCAGAGATTATATCTTCGCTTACATTTTTCGACCCTGAGCTTTTCTCCTCAGGGTTGATAAAACGGGCCAGACCGAAATCCAGGACTTTAACTTCATTGTTCTCTGTCAACATAACATTGGAAGGCTTGAGATCCCGGTGAACCACACCCTTTTCATGTGCGACCACAAGCACCTGGGCGATCTGTTCAGAGATCCTCAATTTTTGTGATTTTTCGAGACCCTTGCGAATGACTTGGCGGAGGCTTTTACCATCAATGAATTCTAGGACAAGGAAATCACTGGTTTCCCCTTCAATATAGTCGTGGATCTGACAGATGTTAGGGTGTTTGAGTTGAGAAAGAACCCTAGCCTCTCTTAAAAATCGGGCTTTAGCCTGGGAATCCAAGCGAGATTTCGCCCGAATTGCTTTAACTGCGACCTTTCGTTTGAGAGTATCGTCAATGCCGACATACACATCCCCCATCCCTCCGCTTCCAAGAACATCTAAAATCCGAATATGTCCTATGGTTTTTCCGACAAGTGTCATAATCCGCTCGTAAATTAGACTTAAACTATCATGTAAAAGCCTTTAAAAGGCTTTTTTTCTACCTTATGGCTAGATGTCTATCTGAAAGATTATTACTGCTCTACCCGAATATGGTTTAGGTCTTTTTATTATCTTGTTTATCCCTCTTTTGGAGTGAATAAGAGAACAATCTCAGTTACAACAAATCCGCCGACAAAGGCCCCAAGGCAGGTGGCGGCAAAGACAGGGGCTGTCAGGGCGCCTTTAAGAGCAAAGGCGTAGTAATAAGCCAGACCACCACCGATTCCACCAACAATTCCACAAATTAGTGATTTGAGTGGACCTGGAATTGGCCTTGGCTTAGGTTTTGGCAGCCGAGTCCCACACCAACCAACTAAAGCCCAAAAAACAAAATGTAAAATAGCCATTGCACCTCTCCTTGCTTAAATACTCACATGAGTTATTTATAAATGTATGATTTTATATTTATCCCCAATAATCTTGAAAATATATATCATAGAAGGAGATTGCTGTCAATTCTATGAGATTGCAGTGGACTTCTTGTTGACTGGATGTGATTGTTCTATGTAGAATTGGCAATTAAGGAGAAAAAAAGACTGCAATCAGAAATAAAGATGTGTTCTTCTTTTGTTTTTTGAATGAGCAGGACTTTAAATAGGAGGGAGGAAATGAAAAAGAAATCTATGGTACTTTTGATGGGATTAATTGTCTGCTTTCTCAGCCTTGATGTAATGGCCCAAGCTGATCAGCTTTTTAATCAAGAATTGCTCAAGGCTTTTTCCTACAGGGCGTTGGGCCCGGCCAGGCAGGGCGGGCGTATACTCAGGATTGTGGTGCCAGAATCCCAGCCCTATACATTTTATGTGGTCACAGCATCCGGCGGGCTCTGGAAAACCGTAAACAATGGAACAACCTTTACGCCGATTTTTGATAACGGCAATTATATTGCCTTAGGCGATATGGCAGTGGCAAAGACAGATCCGAATATCCTTTGGGTCGGGACAGGCACTCCTGCCTCAGGCCGCATAACCCTCCGGGGAGATGGAGTTTATAAGTCCATAGATGGAGGTAAATCGTGGAACCCTATGGGTCTGGAAAAGACAATTCATATCGGCCGTATTGCTATTCATCCGAAAGACCCTGATATTGTTTATGTAGCTGCTATGGGATTCCATTTCTCCTCCAATTCTGAAAGAGGTCTTTTTAAAACTATAGACGGAGGAAAGACTTGGGAGAAAATACTCTATGTTACTGAAAATGCTGGTTTTGTCGAGGTTCGCCTGGATCCAAAAAATCCTGATACAGTGTATGCTGCTTCCTATGATAAACACCGGGTGCCCTGGCATTTTGAAGAGACAGGCCCAGATTCGGCAATCTATAAATCCGGAGATGCTGGTAAAAACTGGGGAAAATTGACCAAAGGACTGCCTAAAGGAAAATTGGGCAGAATCGGAATCGCCATCTATCCCAACAATCCTAAGATCCTCTATGCTACTATTGGAAACGGAAATCTCCGGCCTCCTACCAAAAAAGAGATCGAACAAGCCAAAAAACTGGGTCGTAAGCCAATGGAGAGAAAAATCGGGGGAGAGGTCTACTGCTCAAAAAACGCAGGTGAGACCTGGGAGAAAAGGAGCCCGGACGGCCTGAGTATCAGTGGAGGTAAATGGTATGGCGTAATCTATATTGATCCCAATGATGAAAATGTGATCTATGTGCCGGGCGTTCCCTTAGGTCGCTCTATAGACGGAGGCAGGACCTGGGGCAGAGACGGCATTGATAATATTGCCGAAAGTGTACACGTGGACCACCATGCTATCTGGATCGATCCGCTTGATTCAAACCACATCATTTTGGGAAACGATGGGGGACTGGCCGTAACTTGGGACTGGGGTAAGACATGGGATGTGATCGATAACCTTCCTATTGCGCAATTTTATGCTATAGGAGTGGATATGGACGAGCCTTACAATATCTATGGGGGCCTCCAGGATTGCGGTTCTGTAAAAATCCCAAGCAACAGCCTCTTCGGGCATATAGACCGGGATGATTGTTTTTCTGTGGGGGGCGGCGACGGTATGTTTAACCAGGTAGATCCCAATAACAGCCGCTGGCTTTACAATGAATCTCAAATGGGCGCTATCCAGCGGGTGGACCAAAAACTCGGAATAAGAACCAGTATCCGCCCGCGTAGAGGAGATGACCGGAAGCCTTATAGGTTTAACTGGACAGCGCCGATTCATATCTCCCCGCATAACAGCCGGATTATTTTTCATGGAGCTGAAGTCCTGCTGCGCTCTATGGACAGGGGAGATAACTGGCAGGAGATAAGCCCTGATTTGACTACAAATGATCCGGAAAAACTCAAAGGCAACATAGAACACTGTATGATAATCTCGATTTCAGAGTCTCCCCTCACACCCGGTATAATCTGGGTCGGTACGGATGATGGGAAGGCCCAGCTTACAAAGAATGGAGGCGGGACCTGGACAGATCTTACTCCAATACTCGCTCAGGCTGGAGCTCCTGCGGATTATTATGTAAGCCGGGTGTTTGCCTCTCATTTTAAGGAAGAAAAAGCCTATGTTGTTAAAACAGGTTTTCAACGGGATGATTATAAGCCATACATATTTGTAACCGAAGATTTCGGGCAGACCTGGACCTCAATCTCCGGCAATCTTCCGCCTGGAACTGTACATGTGATCGTGGAAGACCATGTTAATCCTGAGCTGCTGTTTGTGGGAAAAGAGATGGGTGTCTATGTTTCCCTAGACGGGGGAAAAACATGGGTGAACATGAAAAATAACATGCCTACTCAAGATGCCTATGACCTGGTTATCCACCCGAGAGAAAATGATCTAGTGGTGGGAACCCATGGCCGGGGGATCTTTGTCACAGACATTTCACCTCTTCAGGAAATGACAGCAGAAATGCTGCAGAAGGATGTCCATCTGTTTAAAATCGAACCCAAGATCCAGTGGCAGTATAGAAGCGGCAGATTAAGCTTTGGAGACCGTCTATTTGAGGCTGATAATGAGCCGGTGGGTTTAGTAATAAATTACTACCTGAAGCAAGCAGCTAAAGATAAAGTAGAGATTTTTATATCCACGCCCTATGGAGATGAAATAACTGTTCTTAAAGGGAAATCCCATATCGGTATAAACCGGATGGTATGGGATATGCGCCGAAAGCTTACAGAAGATGAGAAAAAAGCTATCTCTGCCTGGCAAAGACGGAGAAATACGGGAGTATTTGTATCTCCGGGAGAATACCTTGTAACTCTGAAAAAGGGGGATAAGGAGTTTCAGCAAAAAGCCTTAGTGCAGGCTATGCCGGAGCGGGAATAAAACCAGCCGCAGTTATGTTCTCCTTTTAATGCAGGGCTGAGATTATATTCTGGATGTTTTTCTCCTTTAGTAATTGGTTAAAAGCTGCCAGGTCTTCTTTGATAATCTTGTTAAAACGTGTCTTATATTCTGCAAGCTGCTTTGTAAATTTCGCATGGACTTCAAGCTGCTGAGTAGTAGGCGGGAAATCGGATTGTCCGATTCCGTAAGCCAGGCTGTTCAGCTTGACATAGAATTTATCCGGCCAGCGCAGGCCGTCGCCTGAGCCTGTAAGCCCCATAGAAAAGAAGAAATCTTCCACTGCAATGAATTGTTTATCCAGTTCCTGGCTTGCTTTTATGACAGGGGCTGCTTCTTTGTTCTCTTTAATTAGCTCATTTAGATTATAGAGTTGTTTTCGTATCAACTCAGACTGGTTTATTATATCGACTACTGTATTTACATTCTCAAAAATTTCCAGCAGTATTTTTGTCTGAGCTCTGATGTCTTCTCCACTCCCAGCGGAATGAGGGTCCTTCTTTACTGTAAGTTTCTTAGTGAATTCCTTGTCTCCTATTGAAAGTTTCAGGGTGTAGACACCGGGGGGTGCTTGAGGTCCGCTTGCCCGTCCCCGTCCAAGAGGCCGCCATCCTTGCGGCCCGACTTTTACATGGTCGTGCCCTATAGGGCTTGTTCTTAATTTGATTCTTTTTGCCTTGTCATATCTTAGGTCCCAGAAGATGCGGTTGATCCCGGTATTGCTTGGCATTTTAAAGGGTTTTGAGACACTCCTCCCCCCGCTCTGGTCAAGGTCTTCTTTTTTTTCTGTTTTTAGAGTTCTTACCGTTTTGCCGTTTTCATCATATATATAAAGTTTTATATTATCTTTTGGTTTTGATTTTAAGTAATAGTTGATCGCTGCTCCGTAGGTAGGATTTTTCCCGGCACACTGTTCATTGGTTTGTTTGCTCGGGCCTGCTACATTTCTGAAACGGTAAGCAGGCCTGGGAGTAAAGAAATGGACATCGGATTTTACAACTTTCGGTGTCATCTGCTGGAGAGGAGTCAGATCGTCCAAGATCCAGAAACCCCGTCCATAGGTAGCTATTACAAGGTCATTAAAATGTTCCTGTACAGTCAGCCAGTGTACAGGTGCGTGGGGAAGATTGTTTTGCAGGGGCTGCCAGTTTTTTCCGTCATCAAAAGATACATATATAGCATTCTCTGTGCCCAAATAGAGCAATCCTTGTCGCACCGGGTCCTCGCGTACACAATGGGAGTAGCTTAGAACGGTTTTTGGAATATTTGAACTTAGGGATTTCCATTTCCGGCCGTAATCATTAGTCTTGTAGACAAAGGGATCTCTGTTATTTACCTGGTGAAAATCGACGGTAATATAGCAGGTTCCGGCTTCGTACCTAGATGGTTCGATATTGCTTATTGTCCCCCAGGGAGGAAGGTCAGGTATATTTTTTGTGACATTGGCCCAATTATCCCCCCCGTCCCGGGTTATATGTAAGAGCCCGTCATTAGTGCCTGCCCAGATAACACCTTCTTCCAGAGGGGATTCTGCCAGAGCAAAAAGCACACAGCAGTAAGTTGGAATAGCATCGTCAGGAGTTAATCCCCCTGATACTTGCTGTTTGCTTTTATCATTGGTACTGAGATCCGGGCTTATTACTGTCCAACTGTGGCCTCCGTCAGTGGTGCGGTGAACGAACTGGCTTCCCACATATACCCGGTTGTGATCGTGCGGTGAGATCAGAATAGGGAATGTCCATTGGAAACGGTATTTAACTTCGGCTGCTGCCCAGGATTGAATGCTTTCCGGCCAGACAGTAACAGCTCGGCTGTGGCCTGTGCTGAGGTCAAAACGGTCGAGCATGCCATCGTATTTTCCTGACCAGACGATATTGTTATCGACTGGATCCGGAATGGCAAATCCACTTTCATTGCCTCCGACCGGGTGCCAGAGGGCGGCAGGAATACCGGACCTGCTCATGCGGCTGTTGCTGGGGCCGCGATAGGAGGAGCCGTCCTGCCGGTTGCCGTAGACATAATAGGGGATGCGGTTGTCAACATAGACATGATACATCTGGGCAATGGGGAGCTGGATGCCATGCCAGGATTTGCCGTGATTTACAGAGATGCTCACTCCCTGGTCATTAGCGACTATCATACGGTCTGAATTTAGGGGGTCTATCCACATGTCATGATGGTCTCCTCCGGCAGGATTAAAAGGTTTGATCGTTTTCCCTCCGTCCAGGGTCATATTGAATCTTGTGGCAGGGAAATAGACTTCGTCATGGTCGTCTGTAGCAACAACGCAGCGATTGTAATAGTGGGGGCGATTAAGCAGGGCATGGTCGGGATTGATATGGGTCCAGCTCTCGCCTCCGTTATCCGATCTCCAGAGCCCCTCGTCCTTTGCCTCTATCATGGCATACATACGCTCGGAATTGCTGGGTGCTATAGCAAGGGCGATTTTTCCCATCTCTGTATCCGGGAGGCCTTTTCCTTTGAGCTGCTTCCAAGTTGTGCCTCCGTCGCGGGTCATATGCAGGCCTCCGCCCGGGCCTCCGCTCCACCGCCCCCAGGTTCTTATTAGCATCGGCCACATACCTGCTATGAGGATGCGGGGATTATTGGGGTCCATGGCTAGGTCGGAACAGCCGGTGTCTTCATCTACAAACAGTACTTTTTCCCAGGTTGCGCCTCCGTCTTTTGTCCGGAATACTCCCCGTTCCGGCTGGGGGCCGTAGCAGTGGCCCATAGCTGCTGCAAAGACAATGTTTGGATCTCGGGGATCGATTGCGATTCTTCCGATCCGGCCTGTTTTTTCCAGCCCCATACATTTCCAGTTTTTGCCGGCATCTGTGGATAGATAGATCCCGTTTCCCTGGGAAACATTGCTGCGGATAAAAGTCTCCCCGGTTCCTGCCCAGATGATATTGGGATCAGATGGGGCTATGGCCAGCGATCCTATGGAAGAAACCTTTTGTTTGTCGAAGATGGGCTTCCAGTTTATTCCTCCGTCAATGGACTTAAATATGCCCCCGGAAGCTGCGCCGGCATAACATATGTTTAAATCTCCCGGAACTCCGACAACAGCAATAACCCGGTTGCCAACCGGGCCGATGTGGCGGTATTTTAACGATTTGTAAAATTCAGGTTTTATTTCCGTAGGAGAGCTTAAAATGGGCAGCACAAAATATATCAGAATTGCCGCTGCGAAAAATATTCTTACAATAAATCTGGCCTTTTTATTTTGTTTGTTGATTTTGAACCTCCTTATGCAAAAAGATATTATTGCGCATATATACTTTTATTTTATTTTTCTTTAGGTAGATTGCAAGATAAACTTCTGATTACTGCTCATTTCGAAATCAGGCGCTTGAAATTTAGGAGAGAGAGAGAAAGCACAGTTGCTGTAATGGCGCCTAATATCAGCAGGTCTTTGTAAAAATATTCTATCCCGTTCCCTTTGAGGAAGATCTCCCGGATGATCTTTATGAAGTACTGCAGCGGATTGATATCAGCTAGCCAATGAAGGCCTTTGGGGATGTTTTCTACTGGAGTAAAAAGCCCTGCAAGCAGGAGAAAAGTCAACATAGAAAACCAGGAGAAAAAAAGCGCCTGCTGTTGGCTTGAACATAAAGTGGATATCAGGAGGGCATAGGAAAGTATAGCAAAAAGAAAGATTACTGCGGCCAGAAAAAGATAAAGCAGACTGCCGCGCAGGGGAATCCCAAAAACAAGTATCACTACCACAATGCCTATTCCCATCTCTATCAAGCCGAGCAGGGCCATGGGGAGGGATTTTCCCAGGTAAATTTCCATAGGAGTAAGCCGTGATATCAAAAGTGTATCCATTGTCTGCTGTTCTTTTTCGCGGACCAGGGTGATGGAAGTTAAAAACATGGATATTATTGTTAAAAGCAGAGCCACGATTCCCGGGCCCATATAGTTTATGCTTTTTAAATTCGGGTTGAACCGGATCAGGGTTTGGCTTTCCACAGGAAGCTCAAATCCTTTTTTACGCATATCTTCAAGAATATATTGTCTGGCAATCCCGTTAAAATACCCTGCTGCAATGACTGAAGTATTGGAGTCTATGCCGTCCATTAGGATCTGGATCTCAGGGTAGGCGAGAGGTTTTCGTTTTTTATCGTAACTATCTCGCAGGATAATGATTGATTTAGCCTTGCCTTGTTTAAAAGTTTTTATATGATCTCCGGGCTGATTTGTAATTTTTTTTACATCAAATAGATCGGATCTGTTGATCCGGTTTACCATTCTGTATGCGGCTTTATTTTTTGAAAGGTTGATGACTTCTACCGGAATATTATTAACGTCAGTTGTAATCACATACCCCAGGATAATAGTCTGGAGAATGGGGGCAATGAACATTATGACGAGCATCTCTTTTTGTCTGAATATCTCGATCAGTTCTTTTTTAAGGAGATAGAATATTCTCATCTGCTGGCTTTCCTCAATTTATTGAATTTTACTGATGCGATGTTTATAAGCAGCACACTGAATCCGAGAAGGATCAGCCCTTCCCGGATAAAATGCTCAAGAGCTGCTCCTTTTAATACTAGTCCCCGGATGATCTCCAGAAAATAAGTCGCTGGCACAATATATGAAAATGCCCGTAATACCGGAGAGAGGGAGTCGAGTGGGAATATAAAGCCGGAAAGTAATATAGATGGCAGCAAAGTCACCAGCAGAGTAGCTAGCATAGCGACTTTTTGAGAGACGGCAACAGTGGATATTGTGATTCCCAAAGACAGTCCGGAGATTATATAAAGGAGAGCGAATAATAAGAGGATCAGCATGTTGCCCTTAAGCGGGACTCCGAACCAGAATCTGGCAAACAGCATGATGATTATGCCGTCAATAAGAGCTACAAATATATAAGGAATCGTCTTTCCCAGGATTATCTCCCGGGATTTTAAAGGCGATATAAAAAGCAGCTCGATTGAGCCGGTTTCTTTTTCCCGGGAAACACTCAGAGAAGTCAACATGGCGGAGATCATCATCATTATTACAGCCACTAAGCCAGGGATGATAAAATTGGAACTTTTATTTTCCGGGTTAAAATAGATCTTGGTATTGATCTTAAGGATGTCTTTTAAGTCCTGCCTTTCTGAGATAAAATCAAAAAGGATTCTTTCATTGTATTGATGGACGATATTGGCAATGTTGGAGTCGCTGCCGTCGATTATGACTCCTATCTTGGAGCCTGAATTTTCCTTGAACCCTCCGGAAAAATCCTGGGGGATAATAATATATTGTTTAATGCTTCCGGATTTCAGCATTTCCTCAGCCTGTTCTATGGCGCCGGTCTTCTCGCTGTTTAAAGGTAAGGGATTGAGAAAATAATATTTATTGTTAAAAAACTTTTTAACAAGCTGTTTTGACAATTCACTGTGTGAATAATCGAGAATGGCAGTATTGACCCGGTTTATGTCAAAGGAAATTGCATATCCGTATATAAAGATCATTATAACAGGCATAGCAAATACTATAGTAAGGCTCTTTGGGTCCCTGAGGATATGAAAAAATTCCTTGATAATAATGGCTTTAATTCGTTTCATCGTCAGTTACTGCCTTTTTAAACAGGTCTTCCATAGAATCCATATTTTCATTTTTCAAGAGAGAGGATGGCTCTCCCTGGCGGATGATGTTTCCGTTATGGATGATTATTATTCGGTCTGCATACTCAGCCTCATCAAGATTGTGAGTGGTTACAAGTATGGTTTTTCCGGCTTTTCTCAGTTTATAGATCTGCATCCAGAAATCCCGGCGGTTTTTCGGATCTACTCCTGATGTGGGTTCGTCTAAAAATATGATATCAGGATCAGGCATAAGGCAAGTAAAAAGCGCTACCTGCTGTTTTATTCCCGGGGGGATATCCATGATTTTTTGTTTAAGTATCTCCATAGGTATTGTGTCTGTAATTTGCTGCTGGAGTTTTTTTATTTGCTTTCTCGACAGCCCGGAAATCCCTCCGAAGAATTCAATATTTTCCAATGAGGTCAAAAGCGGGTAAAGGGAAAACTTCTGTGACATATAACCGGTAAAGGTCTTGATCTGTTTAATGTGTTTTTTAACATTCAGGCCTTTGACAAAAACATTACCTGAGGTGATGCGCAGTAGGCCGTTTATCATTTTGATGGTGGTGGTTTTTCCGGCGCCGTTCGGTCCTAAAAATCCCAATATTTCACCACGTCGTATGTTGAAATTTATCCGGTTAACTGCAGTAAAAGTGCCGAACTTTTTGGTAAGTTCGTTTACCTGGATGATATCTTCAACCTGCATGTATGTTCCTTTCATAATAGAGATAGATATCTTCAAGTGAAGGGCTTACTTTTTTAACCTCTTTTGCAGGGATTCTGTCAATGAAACCAGCTGTTCCACTCTGCATATATTTAATATAGCGCCCCCGGATATATACATCGTCTGTTATTTCGTCGTCTGCCCGGATAGATTCAATTGCTTCAAAGATATTTCCCTCTGGCAGTATTCTGAACAACCGGGCCGGGAAATTTTCTTTAAGAGACTGTAAAGAGCCCTGCTTAATGATCTTTCCATTTTTTATAAAAACTATGTCATCTCCCTTTTCTGCCTCATCAAGATAAGGAGTGGATACTATGATTGTTTTCCCTTCCTGTTTAAGGTCTTCGATGATATTGAAAAATTCGATTCGCGAGAGAGGGTCGACTCCAGTTGTAGGCTCATCGAGTATGATGATATCAGGCGAGGAAAGAAGAATTGTAGATAGAGCCAGCTTCTGTTTCATCCCTCCGGATAGAGCACTGGCCCGCCTTTTTTTGAAGGGAAGCATACCGGTTTTTTCCAGCAGCCGCTGTTTCAAATCCTCCCTCCGGCGGCGGGGGACCTGTTGGATATCTGAAAAAAAATTCATGTTCTCCTCGACACTTAGGTCTGTATAAAGCGAGAATCGCTCGGGCATATAACCTGTAATTGAGGTTATTTTAGAAAAATCACTGCCTATAGGTTTCTGGTCAAGATAAATTTCGCCTCCATCTTTTTTTACAAGGCCTAATATCATCTTAAGCAAAGTGGATTTACCGGCACCGTCTGCTCCTGCCAGAACAGTAAGCGATTCCGGAGCAATGGATAAAGAGATATTGTCCACAGCTTTTATGCTGTCATATGATTTAGAGAGGCCCTCAATTCTTAGCATTATCTTAGCCTGAACTATTCATTAAAAAATGGGATCATGAATTATCCAGGTTATTAATCTATTTTTTGATCTGCACTGTAACCGGCATGCCGATCTTAAAGAACTCACGGTCTGTATCGATCCTTATCTTTACCTGATAAAGAAGTGATCTGCGTTCTTTTTCAGAAATTATGTATTTTGGGGAAAATTCCGCTTTCCGGCCGAAATAGGAGATCCGGCCGGAAAAAACCTTCTCTTCCATGCCGTCTAGCAGGATAGATATCTCCTGGCCGAGCTCTAATTGCGATATTTCTTCACCTTCGATAAAAGCTTCTACATAGAGGCTTTCTATGTCCAGGATGTCGGCAACTGCTGCCCCTGGAAAGACAATTTCTCCTTCTGAGAGGAATTTCTCCAAGACAACACCTAAAACAGGGGAGGTGATGACATGGTCTTCAAGCAGGAGCTTTAAATGTTGCTCCTGATTGCTGATGTTTTCAGATTGGATGGATAGAGAAGACAAAGATTGCTGAGCGTCAAAAAGCGAGGTCTCCACTTCCTCGAGTTGTAACTCCGCTTTTTCCAGCTTGTCTCCTGAGATCGATTCTTTTTCCCAGAGCCGCTGGAAGCGTTCAACTTGCTGATTCCAGTATTTAAGGTTGGATTTTAGAAGCTTGATTTTATTGTTGATTTTCTTTCTATTCACATAGATCTCTTTTTTGCGGATAGAAAGCCCGTCAAGCTGGTTAATAACTTTTTCGCTGTTTACCACTATCAGGACATCCCCCTTTTTTACAGGAAGGCCTTCTTTTATATTCAGTGCTTCAATTTCTCCTGCCACAGCAACTTTGACAGTAAAAATATCTCCATCTACAATCCCAGCAACTTTGATGTAATCCGTTTGTTCTTTGGTACAGCTAGATACAAGAACAAGGGCACAAAAAAATATCAAATATTTTTTCCTCATTTTTCCTCCTTTGCCTTACCGATAAGAGTGTTTATCTTTACCTTGACCTGCTCGAGTTGGATCAGGAGTTCTTGTTTCATCAGGGGGTATTTTTCTGCGTATGATAGGGCTGTCAGTAAATCGATGTTAGGGATCTGTTTTTCCTGATATAAACCGGCTTTAAGTTCAGCATCTTCTCTGGAATAATCGATCAGCTGTTCAATGTTGTTAAGTTTGTTTTTAATACTTTCCCGGATAGCGAATAATTGTTCAAGATTTTTGCTTGCTTTGTTTATTATGTCTTTTTGTTGGTTGTCCAGCTTGCGGATTTGGATATCCAGGATCTTTTTATCTCCCTTTAATCTGCTCCAGTCGAAAACCGGCAGGTTTAGAGTGATCCCGCCCTGAAAATAGAAGGACCATTCTTTTTTGAAAAAATCGATACCCGGTTTTCCGTAATGGATCTCTGCGAAACTGTTTATCTGGGGAAGGTATTTTCCAGCAAGAATTTTTTCCTTAAGGGAAAGCATTTCTGCCTGATTCTGAAGGATTTTTAGTACTGGGTGGTTGTGTTTGAAATAGGATAATGATTCCTCTATGCTTCCGGTTTCTTCTGTGTAGCTTTTATCTATTTCTTCAGGGTCATAGCTGCAAAGATTTCTGAAATGGATTCTCTCTATTTCTATGGCCTGATCTATATCCTCAATGTTGAGGTTTAATTCTTCGAATCTGGATATAGTCTCCAGTATGTCTGATTTTTTGACCAAGCCTTCCCTAAAAAGGTTTTTTAGTTTCCGGTGGTGAAGGTTTAAGGTCTGTTGCAGGGCAGCCAGAGATTCTTTTTTACGTATAAGATAAAGGTAGTTGAAAAAAGAAGTCTTTATTCTAGCGGCAATTTCATTTTGTTTAAGTTTGCTGCGATTTGCTTCCACTGCTTTGCGGATCTCCTCTGTTTTTACTGTGTTAGATAGGATACCTCCTGTGAAAAGAGGTTGAACAGCTGATAACTTCATATCATAATTGTGTTTTAGCCCTGCTTCGATCTGTTGGCCTGCGAGAGTGCCTATTCCCGGAAGATAAAAAGAGGGTGTATCTATGACCATAGTTTCTGATCTGAAAAGATAATTTGCATTAAAATCAAGGTGAAAAAGCTTTTGTTTTTCCGATCTCTGTTTTTGCAGCTCTGCTGTTTGTTCATTCAATAAATTGTTTTTAAATTCATGACTTATTCTAATCCCGTCTGTGATGGCTTTTTTAAGAGGAATTTTGTCAGATGCATGGAAATAAGATAGGGAAGAGAAGAGCATAAGAAAGATAGCCCAGGATTTTTTCATTTTAACATCCCCTTTTTTAAGAGATTTGATATGCTAATAATTCGCTTATCAATAAAGTCTAAGCTGTTTTTTATTTTAATATCTAATATTGCTTCTACTAGAGGCGTCCCCAAAATAGAAAAGATACAGAGCGGGAGTATGTTTAAGATTAGATGAAATGGGTCAGGTTCTGAGATAAGCCCTTTTTGGTACCAGAGAGAAATTTTGTTTTTTAACAGCTCAGGTGGAGATTCAGGGATATTGGAGAATATATCTCTTATAACAGAAGTTATATTATCGGGGTCTTGGATCAGCTCGAATCCGATCATTTTGATCACTTCCTGTTTTTGGGAAAAATAGCGGATATAAACCCTTGGCAGGTTTTCAAAGAATTGTTCCGGGCTTTTTGAAATTGCTATAGCCTCCTGGATCTTGGGGATAAGTTCAAGCAGGGATTTTTTTACAATGATCCGGTACAGGTTTTGTTTGGAGGAATAATAGTAGAAGATCATGGCTTTATTGACGCCAGCTTGTCTGGCGATCCTCTCTACCCGGGCTCCTCCAAAGCCATAAGCGGCGAATTCTTTTAAAGCAACGCTGAGGATTTTTTGTTTAGAGCTTTGATTTTCTTTCACGAGATTAACCAACCAGTTAGTTTAACCATACGGTTAATATAGATTAAAGCACCACCATTGTCAAGTCTCTATTTACCATTTACTATTCATCTCTTACTTAGTATTATTTGTATCTATATTTTTTTTAAATAGACATTAATAAGAACCTATGAGAATAAAAACCGCTGGGACCTTGTATGTTGTTGCAGCTTATGTTTCCTGGGGATTACTCCCGATTTACTGGAAGATGCTTAATCAAGTACCTGCTGCTCAGATCCTTGCTCACAGGATCTTCTGGTCTTTTGTTTTTGTGATTTTGCTACTCTGGCGGCAAAATCGCTGGCCTGAGTTTAAAAAAACTTTTTCAGTTGGAAAAAACAGGCGCCTTTGTATTTTGACCGCCTTGATTATCGGAGTTAACTGGTTTACTTATATCTGGGCTGTAAATGCAGAACGTCTCCTTGATGCCAGTCTGGGATATTTTATAAACCCTCTCTTAAGTGTTCTCCTGGGCGTTATATTTCTAAAAGAGCGACTCAATTTTTGGCAGAAAGCTGCTTTGATCCTGGCATTTATTGGAGTAATGTATAAAACGCTGCAATATGGAAAAGTTCCCTGGGTAGCACTCACCCTGGCATTTACTTTTGGCGTGTATGGCCTCTTACGGAAAAAAGCTCAGATTAAATCTTTAGCAGGCCTTTCTGCTGAGATGGTTTTACTTTCCCCCATAGTTTTTACCTTCCTGGTAATGGAAGAAATAAAAGGAACCGGAGTTACAGGGCATGCGCCGCTATCTATCCATCTGCTGCTTTTAGGGGCTGGAATTGTTACAGCTGTTCCTTTGTTATGGTTTACTTATGGAGTCAGGAAAATACCTCTTTCTACAGCCGGATTTCTCCAGTATATAGCCCCCAGCCTTCAGTTATTTTTTGGAGTAGTTGTATATAAGGAACTTTTTACATCAACCCACCTGATAAGCTTTTCTTTTATCTGGGTTGCACTTATCATTTATTCTCTTTCAAATACTCAAATATTAAAAAGGCAGAAAGTAGAAAATCAGGACATCCCTCAATAATATATTCACTTTTCATGTAAACATAAGTTTTTCGGCAAGTTAAATTAAGTGGAAAGCCATTTTTTCAAGGAAAAGCGGTAAAAAGAATCAGGTCAATTGATTAAGAAAACCGTGAGCAAGGATGAGCGGGCACGGTTCCTCTCCAGGGTGGAGAGGGGAGCGAAGACTGTATCCGAGCGGATTTTCCTCGCTGGGGAAAATACGTGTGTTTTCGTATCAACTGACCTGATTCTTACTTAAGGCTCAGGAACTTAGAAAAAATGGGGGAAAAGCGGAAAATAGAAAATAGTTTGACATGGGAAAATATTATTGATAATAAATAATACTAAGAAGTTAATATGTAAAAAAACATTGCCATTTTTTTATGAATAGTTCAGGCTAAGAAGTTAATATGTAAACTTTAGAGGAGGATTTAATGAATAAAAACAGCTCCTATTTCTGGTCTAAGCGATTTATGTTGTTGTTCCTGTCTTTTATTTTTATTTCATTTATTATTTTTGCAGATGTCCCTGAAGAGGAGACAGTATGGCCGGATGCTTGTACCAGTATTATGGTAGGCCGTCTGGCGACTACGGATGGTTCGGTCATCACAGCTCACAGCTGTGATGGAAATTACCGGACCTGGGTGAGGATAAATCCTCCCCAAGAGTATCCCAAGGGAGCTAAGGCTAAAATTTATACTGGATTACTTCATAATGAAACATCCTGGGACATGAGAAGAGTAAGGGAAAAGGGAGAAATCCCTCAAGTTGAAAAGACCTATGCTTTTTTAAATACTGCCTATCCCTGTATGAATGAAAAGCAGCTTGCTATCGGGGAGACCACAATCGGCGGACGCAGGGAGTTGAGAAATACGGAAGGAATGTTTTATATTGAAGAGATCCAGCGCATTACCCTGGAAAGATGCACGACCGCCCGGGAAGCGATCAAGCTTGCCGGAGAGCTGATAAAAAAATACGGGTATTGTGATTTCGGCGAATGCCTTACTTTTGCTGACCCTAAGGAAGTCTGGCATTTTGAGGTTTTTGGGGCCGGACCGCTTGTTATCGGCGGAGTCTGGGCTGCAGTGCGCATACCCGATGATCATGTAGGTGTTTCTGCCAATATTCCCAGAATTGCTGAACTTGACCTGGGTAACCCTGATAATTATATGGCCTCAGAAAATGTTTTTTCTGTAGCAGAAGAGATGGGGTGGTGGGACCCTGACAGCGGTGAGGAATTTAAATTCTGGAAGGCTTACAGCGGTAGAAAAGCATTTTCTACCCGGGAATATTTTGTTTTAAGCTCTGTTGCGCCTTCTCTTAATCTGGATAGAAATGCAGATGAGCTCCCTTTCTCTGTAAAACCTGAGAAAAAGCTTTCTGTGAGGGATGTTATGGCTTTTTACAGGCAGACATATGCCGGAACTGAATTAGATATGACAAAGAATCTCATGGTAAAAAAGCAGAGAAGTGATGAAATGATGAAAAGTCCGGTTGCTAATCCCTGGATGTCCTATTATTTAAGAAATCTGCTTAACACCTTAAAGCCCGGAGCAGTTGAACGTCAGCGTACTATCGCTATTTCTGCCTGCTCATATTCCGAAGTTCTCCAATGCCGGGATTGGCTGCCTGATGAGATCGGCGGTATTGCCTGGTTCTCCTTTGACAATCCTGCTCAGAGTCCCCGCATACCGATCTTTGCAGGTGTTAGTATACTTCCGGCAAGTTTTGAGATTTGCGGCCAGCATAGGTTCCGTACGGATTCTGCCTGTTGGTGGTTCAGGAGAGCCAATAGACTAGCAACGGTTCGTTGGGGAGACACTAAGGAATATATTGAAGGGGCTGTAAAAGGATTTGAAGATAAAGCTTTTACCGAGCTTCCTGTGATAGAGGAAAAAATACTGGAACTTTACAAAAACGGAAAATCAGAAGAAAGCGTTAACAAAGTAAAGAAGTATCTGACCAAATATACAAATGATTTTGCCCGGGCTGCAATGCATAAATATTGGGAACTTGGCGATAAATTTTGGGGAATGTTCGCCAGAGGATTTTAACTATAAGAAGGAGGGTTAACAATGACTGCTAGAGATGAAGCATATGGACGCTTCCTGGAAAGTCTTGAAGATGCCATAAGTATTCTGGAAAAAGGAAAAGCAGCGTGTGTGCTTGATGATTGGGAAATATTTCCCATGGAGGAGGTTGAGGAAATTATTGAACAGCTAAGAGATATGGTGGAGAGATTGAATGTTGAAATTGCTGAGATGGAAGATGAGGATGAGGTTGAATAGGTTATGACTTGCACAGAATACAAAATTGACAGCTATTCTATAGAGATTTATGCTAATGATCTAAAAGGGGGAAGAATCCGCTGGGGACAGAAGCTGATCCGCCTGTTTTCAGAAGGCAGAGAAGTTGCCCAAGCCGTATTTGCGAGAGATGGCGAGGAAGTGCCAGAGCCGTACCTATCAGGAAAAAAAATATTTTTCTTTGCTTCCCATCATTATTATGCCGATGTTTTAGATCTTTTGCGAAATGAAAGGCCTGTTTATATTGCTTGGATGCCGGTTTCTGATCCCAAGGAGCCAGGTGATGGGGATGCCTATTTTTACACCAAAGAAAAATGAAAGATAAATCAGAATTACAGTTATTCCATTTTGCCATGGATAAAGCCCCTGAGGCTATACTCTGGATCGATAAAAAGGGAAAATTTGTCTATGCCAATGAAAAAGCCTGCGAATCTTTAGGTTATTCCCAAGCAGAACTTTTAAACCTGGAAGTTTATGATATAGATGAAAATTATAAAAGAAAAGAGTGGAGGGCCCGTTGGACAAATCTTAAAGAAGAAGGGATTCTAATGGTGGAATCTCTTCATCGTACTAAAAAGGGAAAAGTCTTCCCGGTAGAACTGAAAGTAAATCATATAACCCATAAAGGCAAAGAGTATATCTGTGCTTTTGTGCAGGATATATCCGAAAGAAAAATTGGAGAAAAAATACAGAATGCGGTTTATAAAATCTCAGAAGCTGCTAATTCCGCAGAAAATCTGCAGGAGCTATTCCGCTCTATCCATAAAGTCATAACCGAGCTTATGCCTGCCAAAGATAATTTTTACATAGCTCTCTATGATAAAAAGAAAGAAATGTTAAGTTTTCCCTATTTTGTAGATGAATTTGAGGAACCGCCGGCCCCTGAGAAATTTGGGAAAGGGCTGACCGAGTATGTTTTGCGGACGGGAAAACCGCTGCTGGCATCTCCTGAGGTATTTGCTGAACTTGAGAAACAGGGGGAAGTCGTATCTGTAGGGCCTCCTTCTGTTGACTGGCTGGGTGTGCCGCTTAAAGATAAGGGGAAAATCATGGGGGCACTTGTAGTCCAGAGCTATAAGGAAGGTCTGCGCTACAGCGAAGAAGAAAAGGCTGTCTTAACATTTATTTCTGAGCAAGTGGCTTTGGAAATAATCCACCAGCAAACTGAGGAGGCTCTAAAGGAAAATGAGGAATTATTCCGTTCGGTGGTGGAAAATTCTCATAATGGCATTTTTATTGTTGACGATCAATATCGATTTGTTTATATAAATGACCAGTTTACTAGAACCTTTGGTTATACTCGTAAAAATCTGATAGGGAAAGATTTCCGGACATTTCTTGATGGGGAGAGCAAAAGACTTGTTGCCAGACGCTACCGCCAGCGGCAGGAAGGGAAAATAATACCCTCGACATATGAGTTTAATCTTGTCCGGAAAGATGGACAGAAAAGGCGTGTTGAGATTAGTTCTACTGTAATTAAGGATTCAAAAAAAAGAATGAAGACAGTAGCCCATCTCCGGGATATAACCGAACGACGGATAATGGAAGAGAACCTCCGTAATTCAGAAAAACTGTATAAAGATCTGGTTGAAAAAGCGGATATTGCCATCCTCAAAGATGATATAGAGGGCCGGGTTATATATATTAACAAGACTTTTGCAGAGATTTTTGGATATACCCAGAAAGATATGCAGGATCTAAGGATTACTTCTCTTGTCCATCCCGATGATATGGAGCGGGTCAGGAATTTTCATCAGCGCAGAATGGAAGGCAAAAGGACTTTAAAAAGATACCAGTTTAAGGGACTAAGAAAGGATGGATCTTCAGTTTACTGTGAGGTCGATGCGGTCGCCCTAAAGGAAAATGGGAAGGTCTTTGGAAGCCGTTCCTATATCAGGGATATAACCCAGCGCAAAAAAGACGAGGATAGGATCAAGTCCTCCCTCCATGAAAAAGAAGTGCTTTTACGTGAGATTCATCACCGGGTCAAAAACAACCTGCAGATTATCTCCAGCCTGCTTAACCTTCAATCCGGGTATATTAAAGATAAGGAGTTATTGGAAATCTTCCAGGAAAGCCGCCGCCGGGTCAAGTCTATGGCTTTGGTGCATGAAAAATTATACCGGAGCACAAATCTTTCCAGAATTGATTTTAGTCAATACCTAGAAAGCCTGACCCGTAGTTTATTCCAAATGTACGGAGTTAATCCAGGTATGATCCGTCTGAAAATTGATATAAAGGATGTGTTTTTTGATATCAATGCTGCTGTTCCATGCGGCCTGCTGGTAAGTGAGCTTGTGTCAAATTCATTAAAACATGCATTCCCCAAAGGGAGAAAAGGCGAGGTAAGTATAGAAATGTCGCCTTATGAGGGAGACAGAATAAGATTGATCGTGAAGGATACGGGTGTTGGTTTGCATAAGGACCTGGACTTTAAGAATACCGAGTCATTCGGACTTCAATTGGTCGATATGCTGACCCAGCAGCTTCAGGGGGAAATGGAAGTAAAAAATGAAGGAGGAACAACCTTCATTATGCTTTTTAAAAAGTTGAGATATCCAAACAATAAATAACGTAGGATAGTCCATGGATGGGAAAAAGCGCTTATATATTTCTTTATTGGTTTTTTTTGTTGTGTTTTTTATCGGAGTTTTTGGATTCAAAGTTATCGGGGGGGATGAGTGGTCTCTGCTTGACAGTCTTTATATGACGGTCATTACATTGTCTACAGTTGGATATTCAGAGACGATCGACCTCAGTGCTAATCCTGCGGCCCGTATGTTTGTTGTTATTTTTATTATTTTTTGTCTTGGAACTATTGCTTTTGCAGTCTCTTCCATTACTTCTTTTATTGTGGAAGGGGAACTAAAGGATATCCTCGGGAGAAAGAAAATGAATAAGAAAGTCTCCAGGTTAAAAGATCATTTTATTGTTTGTGGTTCTGGTGAAACGGCCCTCACAGTCATCCAGGAGCTTTTGCTTACTAAAAAGCAATTTGTAGTGGTAGAACCTTCAGAAGAGAGGATTGAAAAACTTATCCCTCTGGGGGAAGTGCTCTTTATTCAAGGTGATCCATCTGAAGATGAAGTGCTGGTCTCTGCGGGGATAAAAAAGGCCCGGGGAATCCTTCTTTCTCTGCCCACAGACGAAGCCAATCTTTTTGTATCTATTACTGCCCGCAGCCTTAATCCTGATATCCGCATCGTAACCAAAGGAATAGATATCAAATCACACAAAAAGATGCATAAAGCCGGCTCTGATTCAGTTATTTCACCCGCATATATCGGGGGAATGCGAATGGTATCGGAAATGATACGGCCATCAGTTGTTTCTTTTCTTGATATGATGCTGCGTGACCGGGACCAGATATTAAGGTTCGATGAAGTCCTGGTTAAGCAAGGTTCATATCTGGCAGGAATAAAGATCTGTGAATCCAAGGTCAAAGAAAAGACCGGTGCTTTGATCGTAGCGATCAAAAGGGCTGCGACCGGAGACTTTGAATATAATCCGGCCAGAGAAGCAGAAATCTTGGCGGATGATGTTCTCATAGTTATTGCCACCCCGGATATGCATCAGGAGCTGGAAAAGATAACAGGTTAGTCAGGCAGTTTTTTTGCTTCTTCTCCTCCGATCTGATCGAGTTTGCCGGTAAATTTCTCCAGACGTTTTTCTGCATTATCATATTTTGTTCTGGCGTTTCCAAGGTGGGTCCCGATTAAGTTGAAGTCATCCTTGAACCGGGTTAAGTCACCCTGCAGTCGAGATAGGGATTGGAAGATAGTCTGGGCTGATTTTTCGATCTGTAATCCTTTAAGCCCCAATACTATAACCTGTAAATAAGCAAAAAAAGAATTGGGGGAAACCGGGATCACTCTTTTCTTTGTAGCATAGGAGAATATACTTCGCTCTTCAATTATATTTTCATCCTTAAGTATAGTCTCGTAGTAAATATTTTCTGCTGGAATATACATCAGGGCAAAATCGTAGGTCCCTTCATCCGGGAGGATATATTTTTCAGCTATGGTCTGGATATGTTTTTTTACGTCAGAGACAAATTTTTTCTGTATGTCTTTTTTTAGTTTTTCATCCTCTTCGCTTAAATACTTTCTAAAGTTTTCCAGAGGAAATTTTGCGTCTATGGGGACTGTATTACTGCCGATCTTGACTATAGCATCTACGATCTCTCCGCTTTTAAATTTGTATTGCATGCTGTAATGGGCAGGAGGGAGGATTTGGGCCAGCAGATCACCCAGAAAAAGCTCTCCCAGGCCTCCCCGAAATTTCGGGGCGCGCAAAAGGTTTTCCAGATTTGAGATGCTTTTTGCTTTATCAAGTACTTCCTTAGTGACATTCTCCATCTTTCCCAAGTCTTTTTTAACATCCCCCAGAGTGCTGCCGATATGACCGGTTGTTTCCCGGAACTGCCCGCTCATGTTATTGAGCTGCTGATTGACGCTTTTAGTAAGGTGGCCGATCTGCTGCTGCATCAATTCCAGGGATTTATTTTCTGTTTGAGCTTTTTTCAACTCTTCGATCTGGGAGGAAGTGTTTTTTAAGGTGTTTTTTAAAAAATAGACCAAAAAAAGCAAAGAAAGAAGTACAAGCCCTGCTAGAATGACCAGAAACAAATTTAAACTCATGTTATACTCGCTTTTATTCATTATATATAAAATATTTCAAAACTCAAAACAATCTTCGCAGGTTAACCTGGGTTATTTGACAAGATACGTCTAGTTGTCTAAAATATTGAAGTTTTTAAGGCCCGTTAGCTCAATTGGCAGAGCAGCTGACTCTTAATCAGCAGGTTGAAGGTTCGATTCCTTCACGGGTCATATCTTAACTCCTTATTTTTCAATAGTTTCCTTTTGGTTAGCTTTTCCGTGAGAGTACGCTATTTTAAGTGATTTTCAGCCTAAAATGGCATGTTTGTGTCAATTTTGCGTCAAATTTTATACTGGAGTAAAGTGAGTTCTTTGGACAAATCTCAACCCAGATATTTGGGATTTGAATGGCAAAAGGTATCAAATGGCCTTAGTGGATATTAATCAGATTATAAGAATAATTTTTGAAATTAATTTTTCTTCAACATATAAAACCATTCAATGTGCTTCGACAGCCCATCAAAATCCGGAAAAAGTGTTTTTTCGTTGATGCCATAAAATGACAATTCTTCTTTCAAATCATTCAAGTAGCCATGATCAATGACAATTTCCTCTAACTTCTGGCCATTCAAAAGGTTCTCTTCTCGTATTTCTTTATCTGGGGGATTATGATATGTGAATAATCCGGATTGCATAACTAGTCTCTTTGTAACTGACCATGGAATAAATTTTGTTATTCCTTTATCTTGAGCAAAGAACTTGCCTTTTGGCCTTGAACTCTTATCTGCCCCCCAAGCCCGCTCATTAAAATAAGCATATATAACTGCATCATATTGCTTAATATTATTTTTTACTTCGTGATCATGTATTTGATCTTGTATTTTTTCTTGAATTTGATTCTGCTGCTGCGTATGCATGACTGCAAAATATGCCGCCACTAATGGATTTAATGACCAGTCAAGGAGTCGAGTTGGTAAACCATGGTGTTGAGCAATCGTAAGCCTGTCCCAATCGTTCTTGATGTCTCCTTCATAGTAAGCGATGGCTGATTGCTTCCACTTATTAAACATTCCTATTTCAGAAGTAGTCCAATTATTTCGTCCTACCTTCGGAATTAGTCCCCATCTATCCTTTTTACATTGTCCCCTTTTACATTGTCCTCTAAAAATCCAACTGTCTTTTTTTTTTCTATATATGTCTTTTTGATATTTCTTAAGGTCTGAACACAACTCTTGAAAACTAGTTACTTTTTTATTATTTTTGTTCATTCTTTTCCCTCTTTCTATTTATCTGCTAATTATATATTATCCTAGAAATAAGTACCAAACAACTCATTTATATATTCCATTTCATCTTAATTTTTTCATTGTCCAAGGTTCTGTTGTAATTCCCGTCAAAAGCCAGCACTCCCACATACACACCCGCCCTGAAGACTCCCGATCCCTAGGCCGAGATGATGGGCGACAGTATCATGACCTCAGCAATGCTCGACAGGTTGTTACATCATGCTCGCGTTTTTACACTGGATGGAAAATCTTACAGAATACAAAATAAAACAAAGGAGGAATGATCATTTTTGCAATCCTGAATGGCATTAAAAAAGGGATTCCTGTTTTCCAACTAAAAGGGAAATCTACTTTCCAACATAGAGGGAAATTTACTTGACTTTTGCATGCGGGTAGGCTCTCATACAATCGACTCCCGCAGGAGGTGCATCACATCATCATGTTACCTATAGTCAGGCTATCGAGTTGAATATCCAGGTCGTCCGCTATTTTGATCGAGCGATTTACTTCACTATCGTTGGATTTACGAAGAAAAGAGTTGTTGAATAACTAGGAGTTGGATCATGTCTGATGAAAAAAAAGCCTTTTCCATAGAAATTGAAGAGGGGAATTCTGCATATTATAAATTTTTCGAGGATGATTTTAAAAATGCAGAGGAACGCGCAGAAGAATTCGTGCAGAAGGGCATTTACTTTTCAGCGTTGATTTATGATAGAGATGATCTTGTTGAATTGATAAGATGGGATGAGAACTTGGGTCAGATAGTCTACATCCTCAACTCATATGGAAAGTTTAAAGGCTATGAAATTATCGAGTCCAAATAGGCTATTATCATAATGGACAGAAATGTTACGGGATTCTGTAAGAAAAGCAATCTTCTCATCTCTGTTTTGAGATTGAATCTGGTTGGGATTGTAGATGTTGGCTTGAGTAAAATGATATGGAAATGGGGAAGCACGGATTTAGACGGGTCTCACGATCCTTCTCTTCTATCCTCCGGGAATATAGCAATTTTTGATGATGGTCGGTCTTTTTAAGCCTATTTAGATCTCTTATGGACACTATTTAGACACCAGATATCAGTATTTTTTAAAACACTTTCTTATTTTTTATTATTTTTCTTCCTTTTTGGCCTTAGCCTCTCTCTTGCATCATCAGATGAGCCGTTCAGAATTGCCTACCTTCTTGACAGCGTAAATGTCGTGAAGGAGATTTTACAAAGCTTTCGAGAAAAGATAAAAGGTTGCTGAATTTTGGATGCAATCGATTGTATCTATTTTCCCTTTCTCCAGAATCTGAAAGGTCCTATTAGAGGAAAACGGGAGAAATGGTGTTTTTTAAACGGAAATATACCTTTGTGAACTAACTTCACATCTTCGACTGTATAGAAAGCTTTCGGATTGAATTTCTTTATAGCTTCTGTAACATCCTTATATTTTTGGCGTTTTATGATTGAATAAATGACGTTAACTTTACCATTAGCTCCCTGTGCATCGATTCTGGTGACGCCAAGTCCCTTTGATTGGAGATCATTGATCAATGCCGACGCGTCTTTTTGAGTTACGATCCGAATGAGTGAGTTCCCTAAGGCCAGACGGTTTTCTATGAGAAGACCGATGAAAGTTCCCATGGCAAAGCCTGCTCCATATGCGATATAGCATACGGCATTGTTTAAGTTTTGCATGATGACTCGGATTGCAAGCAGCCAGATTATGACTTCAATGAAGCCAATCAGAGGAGCTAGATATTTTAAACCTTTAGAAACAAAAACAATACGTAATGTACCAAGCGAGACATCCACAATTCTTGCTAAAAAGATAAACAAAGGCAGAATGCCCCATTTGAAGAGTCCAGTGCTGATTAGGGATTCTAGATTCATTTTTGCTCAATCTTAATTTTATTCTTAATTATAGTAAATGTCTCTTTGATTGTCTTGCCGAAATTGAAAGTTTTTAAAAGTTCAATATCACCAATTTTACGTATACGCTCCAAAAAATATCCTTGACATTTAAATAATATATAATAAAATGAATGTAATATTCAATTTAAGTTTAAATATAATATATGGATTATGAGAAAATGGTAAAAATATTAAGACAATTCACGGTAAAAAAACTCAGGGACCCTGTTGAGGGACAGCTCGATGAGGATATTGAGTGGGTATGTAACAGTCTGGGCTTTGTTACTCTTCGAGATCAGGATAAAACTGCTTTCAGAATATTAAAGGCACTCATTAATTCGGCAAAGGAAAGAGAAGGATTAACGAGTGAAGAATTAGCAGAATTTGTTGAACCTACTATAGGCTCTGTTATTTATCATTTAAAGAAATTGATGAGAGCTGGTCTTGTAGTAAAACTAAATTCAAACTATGAGCTTCGAATGAATAGTTTTTTAAAGACAATCGAAGAAATAGAAAGGGAAATTTTTATGGCTTTAACCGATATCAAAAAGATAGCTAAGGATATAGATAATAAAGTTGGATTAGAACATAGGATATAAAAAGGGGTGCCAACAAAACATTCCTTACATTTTTTAAGATTATCAATTGAGGAGATTAATTTTGAGGAACTTTAAGAAACTTTTCGAAAAAGAGGATGAAAGAGATTGGCAGGAAATAATGGAAAGAGAAACTAAGGAGAGGAGATATAAAAAATTCAAGAAGGGGAGATGGGACTTCCAACATAATGATAATAAACAAGGCCCCAAGATTTCTTGCTAATCGGTGAATGTTTTGAGATTGAGAGCATAGGATTTAATGATGGTTTTAACGAAAGCTTTATGTTAGAGGGAAAGTGTGGCTAAATATGCAAGATGTTTTCGTTGCAAAAAAAGGTTTAAGGCGAGAGCAGACCAACATCCAAAATTTTCGCTGTGCCCAGCATGCAAGAGCTTGAAAGGGGAGTTTGAATCAGAATCCTCTTGGCTTGATCATGGTTTCGCAAATCCAAGCCGTAGAGGGTAATTTAAGTCGTCTAAGCAGAGAAATAAATCCCTTTTTAAAAAGAGGAGAACCTCCGATGTCCGAAGTAAAAAGTTATGATTCTCTCATCGATGAGGTGGATTCAATGAAGAGGTGTATTGAAAAACTGAAGAATAGGAAAAAGATTTTTAAAATGTCTAAAGGACTTTCAGAAGAAGAGAGGAAAATAAATCAAGAATCTGTTAAAATCCTCAATAATGAAATTAGGAGATTAGCAAAAAATATATATGATATTAACATTAAGCTGAATTATCGTAAGGGGATGAGGAGAAAGTAAGAGAAATCATGCATTTTTAAATTTGTTTTAGATGGTTTTATCTCGCAATATAAACATGTCATTATATAGAATATTATCTGGAGGGGACAAATGCTTGGCCTATATTTTTTATTTCCAACGCTCCTGGCAATTTTCATCTCTTTCCTTTTTGTGAAAGCAGCTGCCATTGCTTTAATGATGACAGGCTTAGAAAAAAATAAAGCCAGATTTCAAGCTCTATCTGCATTTACAGGTACGGGTTTCACTACTAAAGAAGCAGAGATTGTAGTGAATCATCCTCAGCGTAGAAAAATTGTGAGGTGGCTCATGATTATGGGGAATGCTGGAATTGTTACTGTGATTGTCACAGGAACTTCTTCTTTCACAACTAGCCAGGGTTATCAGCTCCCGATGAATATTTTGATTCTCATCATAGGATTACTATTAATATATAAACTTGCAAAGTATAGGGGGTTTGTTCGAAGATGGGAACACTTCATCGAGAAAAAGCTCATTAAATCTCCTACGTTTGATGAGTCTGCAACAGAGGATCTTCTTCGTTTTTTGGAAGGTTATGGGATTGTGAAAAAAATTATAGTTGAAGATTCTCTTTTGCTTGGCAGGTCTTTGATGGATTCGAAGTTAAGTGAGAAAGGAATTTTAGTTTTAGGGATAGAAAGAGAAAAAAATTGGATACCGACTCCAAAAGCTACTGAGATAATCAGAAATGGGGATAACTTAATTGTATATGGACCTCTCAAAATATTGAAGTCAAAGTTGGGTGATGCTGTAGGTACTTGAAAAATTTTGAGGAATTGAATGCTTTCGTTTAATATTGTTTTCCAAAAATAAACAAGAGTAGGAAACAGTGCTTACGATCAGTAAATTCATAAAATTGAGGAAGGAAAAGGCAGGTCTTCCTCCAGGAACACCTGTTTTTATTGGCGAAAAAAAAGTTGAAGAAGTGAAGATATCTGTCCTCGATTATGATGAGGGTCAACTGACAGAGAAGGAATTAGAATCAATAGAGGAGTGCTTTCCGCTCAAAGATACGTCAACCGTTAGTTGGATTAACATCATTGGTATTCATGATATCAATGTAGCAGAGAAAATCGGAAAGAATTTTGGTATCCATCATCTCGTTCTTGAGGATATTGTGAATACCGAACAACGGCCCAAAATGGAGGATCATGGGGAGTATATCTATACTGTTTTGAAAATGCTGTCTGTTGATCAAGGGACAAGGGAGATTAAAGTTGAACAGGTGAGTATAATTTTGAGTGCAAATGTTGTTATTACTTTTCAAGAAGAAGAAGGAGATATATTTCAATTCGTCAGGGAAAGAATAAGAAACCATAAGGGACGAATAAGAAAGATGGGAACTGATTATTTAACCTATTCGCTGATTGATGTAATTGTTGATAACTACTTTACTATTTTAGACAACATTAGCGAGAAAATTGATGGATTGGAGGAAGGTTTGCTTACTAATCCTCAACCAGAATTATTGCAAAATCTACATCACTTAAAACGAGAAATGATTTTTTTACGGAAATCTTTAGGACCACTGAGAGAAGTCATCAACAGCTTACAAAGAGGAGATTCACCGCTCGTTCACGAAGCTTCGCAGATTTATTATAGGAATGTATACGACCATGTGATACAGGTCATTGATTCGATTGAAACAATGAGGGATATAATTTTAGGAATGCTTGATACTTATCTATCTAGCATAAGCTATAGAATGAATGAAGTTATGAAAGTGTTGACAATCATTGCTACTATATTTATTCCATTGACTTTCATTACGGGAATATATGGAATGAATTTCGAGTTTATGCCTGAGCTCGGGTGGCGCTGGGCTTATTTTGGAGTATGGGGAGTGATTGCGGCAGTTGCCACATTTATGATTGGGTTTTTCAAGAGGAAAAAGTGGTTTTAAGGGGAAATGACCGTAGAACCTAAGAATGAGATGTAAACGGAATTAATTGAAGTGAAAATTGAAAGTCGCTGTTATTTATAATCGTGATAGTAAAAGCGTCATAAATCTTTTTGGAATTCCTAACCGCGAAAAGTATGGGAAAAAATCAATAGACCAGATCGTTGATAGTTTGAAGAAATATGGCCACCAAGTAAAAGCCTTTGAAGGGGACAAAGACATTATCACAAAGCTGGAAGAATTTATGCCGAGAGTTATTAAAGGGGAAACTCCAGGATTGGCCTTCAACCTCTCTTACGGTATCCAAGGACAAGCTCGCTATACCCATGTTCCCGGGATTCTGGAGATGGTGGGTCTCCCTTATGTGGGATCGAATCCCCTGGCTCATTCTTTGGCTCTTGACAAGGTAGTGGCCAAGATGATCTTTCGTCAGTATGGCCTGCCAACGCCAGATTTTGTAGTTATCAAAGACCAAGACTTTGTGCCTCCGGAATTAGAGTATCCGCTCATAGTAAAACCTAAGAACGAAGCTGGGTCCATGGGGATCGAAGTGGTTCAGAATTTTGAGGAGCTGCAAAAAGCAGTACGTCTTATACTTCAAGATTTCAATCAATCCGCTTTGGTGGAAAAATATATTTCCGGACGTGAGATCAATGTAGGGCTGCTGGGAAATAACCCACCGGAAGCTCTGCCTCCTTGTGAAATATTATTCGGCAAAGATGGGCCATCCATTTTCACGATCGATGACAAGCAAGGCCTATCCGGTCGAACTATCGATTGGATATGTCCCGCGCCCATCGGAGAAGAACTCGTACAAGAAGCTCAGCGTCTGGCTAAAGAGGCCTTTAGTACTTTAGGCTGTTATGACATGGCTCGCGTTGACTTTCGCCTTGATGACAAAGGCCAACTCTATCTCCTTGAGGTCAACAGTTTGCCCAGCTTGGGAGAGCATGGGTCTTACACGATCGCAGCTAGCCATGTTGGACTGAATTTTCCAGCGCTGGTGAACCGGATGGTGGAAGTAGCTAGTGCTCGTCATTTTGGCATGCCTCATCCTCCTACGGTGGGAAAAAAAGAGGAAGACTTAAATAAAATGGTTTTTTCCTATATCATTTCGCGGCGAGATCAGATCGAGCGCTATTTAGGCGAGTGGACCAGTGTTTCCAGCCGTACCTCCGATCCTGTGGGTAACTCTCTTGCTCTGACTAAAATAGATGCGCGCTTCCAAGGTCTGAACATGAAGTCGGTCCAGGAATTCACCGACAAACGCTCGGTTGGGATGTGGGAGACAAAGGCAGGATTTGCAGGAGAGACCCTGCTTCTTGGCCATCTTGATGTCCCTCTCGACGACAGCTCTCCTCGACAGCCCTTTCGAATAGAGCCCGAATGGCTTTTCGGAGAAGGTATAGGTACGTCTCGGGCTCCCCTTGTCATGATAGATTTCGCTTTAAGGGCCCTGCGTTTCAATCGGCTGTTATACAAACTTCCCTTGGGAGTTATGTATTATATGGATGAAGGACGTGATAATCGTTACAGTGGAGAGATCATCCGGGAGGCGGCCTCCCGTGCTAAAAGGGTGTTAGTGCTGCGGCCGGGAGGGACTCGAGGTCGAGTTTTTGTACAGCGGAGAGGTTGGCGTAAATATCATCTGACCATTGATGGGCCCAATCTTCGTCCTGGGCAAACGAGTCGGACTCCTGATCTGATGCAGTGGATGAGTACCAAGATACAAGAAATATACACACTGAGCTCACGTAAAGAGCGACTGTCTGTTACCGTCCATAAAATCTCTACGGAGCATTTCCCCTTGCTTGTCCCTCATCGAGCGGAACTAATGATTCTTGTGAGTTATTTGGATGAACGCAAATTACAGGGTATCGAGGCGAGTTTCAGAGAGATATTGAAAGGGAGCAAATTCAAAATCGGTTTGGAAATGGTTTCGGATCGACCACCTATGCTTGAGAAGAAAACGAATCTCCGTTTAGCTCAAAGCTTAGCAGAGGTCGCCGAGGAATGGGAGATCCCTTTTTCGATTAAATCTTCACTTTGGCCCTCAGCCGGAGGATTGGTTAGAAGAATCCCGGTTGTATGCGGCTTAGGCCCTGAACCACGGGATCTTTACACGCCCCAAGAGGCTGTTAATCGTACAAGCCTCATCCAACGAACTCTTCTTCTCGCCGAATTTTTATTGAAACAGATTGAAAGGTGAAGAATATGGCTCAAAGAGATTGGAGATACGTCGATACCGAATACATCGAGCCAAAACGCGTCAAAATTCCTCAGCCCCAGAGGATCTCGGTTTCTCAGGAAGGAATGGTATCCACGGCACATTATCTTGCCACCCAGGTCGGTGCTCGAATTCTGGAGTCAGGTGGAAACGCCATTGATGCTGCTGTGGCCGCGGCTTTCGCCTTGGGTGTATGTGAACCCCAAGCATCAGGATTGGGGGGACAGACAATGATGCTGGTTTACCTTTTTGAGCAAGAGAAGTTGTTTGTTCTTGATGGATCTTCCCGGGCTCCAAATAGGGCATTTGAAGAGAACTTCAATGATCGAAGGAACCGCCGCTATGGATTAACAGCCACGACTGTTCCCAGCACCCCGGCTGTTCTCGATTATGTACTGGAGAGGTATGGGACTCTTAAGCTTGAGGAGATACTTTCTCCTTCCATTGAACTGGCTGAAAAGGGATATCCCATCACCGAATTGCAGGCGAAACTGCAAAAACGCGAGCTCAAAAACTTTGCCAAGGGCAATGCAGGCCAGATCTTCCTTCGGGATAATAAGAAGCCTTTCTCCATAGGGCACCTGTTTTCACAGCCAGTATTAGCAGATACTTTACGGAGATTGGCCAAGGAGGGTGCGGAAGATTTTTATTTGGGTGCTATTGCCCGAGCCATCTCGGATGATATGGAGGCTAACGGCGGTTTGATACGCATGGATGACTTAGCAAAGATCCCTTATCCCATCGAACGTGAACCTGTGAGCGGACGTTTGGGAAACATGATGGTTTACACCATGCCTCCGCCCGGCGCAGGCAGAACCCTCATCGAAATGATCAATATCATCAAAAAGTTTTCCCCTCCAGACCGCAATCCTGATAAGCCTGAAGGGGCTCTCTTGCTGACAGAGACAATCAGACGAGCTCAACTTGACCGCCGGGACCGCCCTTTTGATCCCAATTTCTTTCCTCAGGTTCAGGATCAGCGAATGTTGAGCAACGATTATGCCAAACTGGTCTCAAAACAAATCCAGAGCCGCATTAAATCGGGCGGAGAGACAACCCATGTTTCAACGATGGATAAATATGGGAATGTAGTTTCCCTAACCCAGTCCATCGAAAGGATTTACGGCGCTAAGGTTATAACTCCTAGTTTAGGATTCTTATACAATAATTACATGAACGCCTTCGAGTATGACGACATCACTCATCCTTACTATATGAGGCCTAATGGAGTGCCCTGGGCAAGTGTGGCTCCCACCATTATTTTACGAGATAATAAGCCTTGGATGTCTATCGGATCTCCAGGAAGTGAACGCATCGCTTCAGCAATCCTCCAGGTCTTGCTGCGTTTGAACTACCAATCGCCCTTTGATGCCGTTGCTGCTCCCAGGATCCATTGTTCCTATGATGGCAAGGTCTCCCTCGAGGCCGCTTATATGCGAGATGATATTCCTATTGAACTTTCTTCGCGGGGCTTTAAGGTCGATGTGCGTGAGCCCATGTCTTTCTATCTTGGCTGTATTCAGATGGTGTTGCGGGAGGGTGACGATTTTATCGGTGTGGCCGATCCGCGCCGAGATGGATCAGCGGCAGGCTAAAAAGAATGAGACTTCCTTTTCTTTTGTCCGTACCTCAAAAATCAAGACATAATCTAAACTCTTTTCCAGTAAAGAGAAGTTGCTGTTTTGCCCTCTGAAAGTAAACAGCAGTTTCCATCTTCTAACATCTGGCTAAAGCCTAGCTTAGTAGCTAACATGGGAATACAAGGCAGCTAATCCTTTTAGCGTGTTTCTTGAATCACACTCTCTGCCATGAGCAGAGTATATAGTCAGCGTCATCCGGAGAGGACACTTATGTATCAGGTGCTTTTCCATCACATTGACAGCTTCCTTAAGGCTTATGAGTCAAGATTTGAGCGTGAGTGATCAACGTCAACTATTATTTCCTTATTGCCTCACGAGTAAATCTTGCCATAAGCGTATTGTTGCCTCAACAAAGATCTTACTCTACGTATTGAGTCTAACGTCAAATTCTGAATTATGTTAGCGACTTTTAAATAATCCAGGTTAATTTGATTTATTGGGGTATAAGATCACTTAATTTTTTAATTTGTTCAATAAAAAAGTTTTTAACGCTTTTCCAGGAGTATTTTACCAGCATGTTTAATTCAGGATCCATTTCAGCATCTTCAAAATAGACCAGACTTTTATAGATATGGTAAATATTATAATTTTCTTTGCCGTACTTTTCTTCAAAATATTTAAATAAACTTTTTAATCCGGGAGCGAAATTTTTTAAGATAAAATAAAGATCTACAAAGTCTCGTTTACTCCCTCTTGAAGAAATTGCATCTATTTTCATGCAAGCGACATCTTCTAGCGATGAAATATTTAAATTAATAAAGGGATGGGTTTTTCTTATCAAGGGATATTTATATTCAAAAAAGCTTATTTTAGTTTTATTGAATCTTCCTATTAAAGTCTTTGAATCGGAATAATCGATAAGGAAATGGCCGTTACTTTGCAATGAATTTTTAACTATAAAAGGGGAGAGATCTTCCTCTGAAAAAAAATCTAGGTCATTTGATATGCGATGACCGAGGTGAATAGCACAAGCTGTCCCTCCTGCAAGATAGAAAGATTTTATGAAATCCTGTTGAGTAAGTATTCCAATATTATTTATTGTAGTTTTTTCCAAAACAGATTTATACATTTGTTCTATTCTTTAGAAATATTTTCCAGAAATTTATACTTTTTTTTGAGATACGCCTGCTAGTATTGATTGTTGTTGTTATTTCAATAAGAGAGAAAGTAGAGAAAAGCCATTGGACTGCATCGCTATCTCCCAGTTCCAGAATTCTTTCAATAATATACTCTCTATTTTTTTCTAAATTTATTTTAGATAAATCAGTTTCCCAAAAATATTGTTGAAGGTGTTCTGCTAAAGCTTTCACTGTTTTTATTATAACATACCTTAACCGGAATTATTCAATAAAATACTATCAATTCACTCATACCGAAGTGAGTCCACCGGATTGCATGAGGCGGCTTTTACTGCCTGGAAGCTGACGGTAAGCCAGGCTATAACCAAAGCCATCAGCGATGCGAGAAAGAAAACAAAAATGTTGTGGTTGATATTGATCCGGTAAGCAAAACTCTGGAGCCACTTATTCATGAAATAATAGGCAATGGGCCAGGCTGCTACATTGGAAATGACAACCCATGTAGTAAATTCTTTGGAAAGTAGCAGGACAAGTTTAGGAACCGAAGCACCCAAGACTTTTCGTATACCAATTTCTTTGGTCCTCTGCTGGGCGGCAAAGGAAGCCAGACCGAGAAGACCCAGACAGGAGATAAATATGGCCAGCAGACTGAAGTATCCGAAAAGGGACTGCATTTTCTGCTCACGTTGATAGCGCTGGGCAAAATGAGAATCCAGGAAAAAGTGGCTAAGGGGGTAATTGGGTTTGAATCGGTTCCAGGAAGCCTCGATATATTTCAGGGTTTTCTCCATATCCTGGGGTTGAACTTTGACGGATATAGATCTGGAATTAAGGGGATCGAGAAAAAGTTTCATAGGCCGGATTGGATTGTAGAGCGAGGAATAATGGAAATCTTTCACAACTCCAATAACCCTGTAATGAATCCGGGCCGTGCCGAAAGTCTGGATAATCTCTTTTCCGATGGGATCTATCCAACCGATCCGCTTGACCGCGGTTTCGTTGAGGATCACAGCCCCAGCATTCTTGGGATCATTACCGCTTCTTCTATCAGATGGAAATTGGGGTGAAAAATCCCTGCCTGCAATGAGTTCCATCTCATAGGTCTTAATGAAATCGTAATCCACTGTGTTATGTTCGATGACAATCCGTTCATCATTTGGAGCTCCTTCCCATGTTATATAGTTATACATCCCGATATATCCCGGAAGCATCAGGGAGCCTGAGACACCCAGTATCTGCGGGCTCTTAAAGAGATCTTGTTTAAATGGTTCAATATTCCCTGCCCCCCTGCCCCCTTGGTTTCGGATAACAATAATCTGCTCCTTTTTAAATCCTAAATCCTTGTTGTGCATGAATAGGAGCTGTCTGTTAAAGATAAAAGTAGCTATCACCAGAATGATGGATATGGAGAATTGGGAAACAACGAGAATCTTGCGGAAGAGGGTGCCTTTTTTCCCTGTTTTTAAAGTACCTTTAAGGACCTGGACCGGTTGGTACGCCGAAAGGAAAAGAGCAGGATAGCTCCCAGAACAGAATCCGACCAGAAAGATCACGCCTAAAAGGGAGAGTATGATCCAGGTCTGACCCAGTTGGGAAAAATGTAGGGACAAGCCGGTCAAGTTCCGGAGAAGCGGAAGAAGACAGAAAGACAGCCCTATGGCAAGGATCATGGACAAGGCCGTGTAGAGGTAGCTCTCTCCCAAAAACTGCCTGATGAGCTGCCACCGCTCGGCACCAGCGACTTTGCGAAGCCCCACTTCTTTTGCTCTCCTGGCAGAACGGGCAGTGGATAGGTTCATGAAATTGATGCATGCGGTTAGGAGAACAAGCAGTCCTGTAGCCAGGAAAATGTAAATATACCGGATGTCTCCGGTGTTCCCAACCCTCGCGTAGAGATGCAGTCTATCCAGCCGCTCAAGGATCAGAACCCGATTGTCGTCTTTTGGGATATGTTTTTTAAAAACCTGGTTGATCTTTCCTTCCAGATCAGCGGGTGAGTTGCCGTCTGTGGTCATGATGTAAGACTGGATTACCTGACTTATCCAATTCCGCATGTAGCTGGCACCACGAAAGCTCGGGGCGGTTGTGTAGGAGATCATGATATCGGGATCGAAGTTCGTATTGGGGGGATGATCCTGGATCACTCCTTTGACCATGACAGATAAGGAATTGCTCACAAGAAGGGTTTGCCCGATGGGATCTGCGCTGCCGAAATATTTTCTAGCAGTGCTGTCTGTAAGGACTGTGGAATTGACGTTTTTAAGTGCGTCTTCCTTCTGACCGGAAACCATGTGGAATCCGAACATGTCAAAGACTCCGGGATCAGCCAGAGCCATCTTCTGTTCGTAGAACCGCTTATCTTGGTGCGTCACCAGAGTTTGAGGAAAAAAGTCAAACCTGTTGAAGCTTGCGATTTCCGGGATTTCTTCTTTAAGTGCCTCCACTAAAGGGACGGGTGATGTTCTGGTGCGATATACACCTTCAGGACGCTGATGCTCTACAATGATTCTGTAAACTTTATCAGCATTTGGATTGTGCTTTTCATAACCGAGCTCATATTGAACATAAAATATAATGAGTATAAAGCAGGCTATTCCCACAGACAGACCGGCTAAGTTGATGAACGAATACCCTTTGTGTCTTTTGATGTTTCGAATAGCGATTTTTAGATAATTTTTTATCATGATTGCGCTCCACCCCCTACCTTGTATTTGGATTTTTTGTTAGCTAATACATTTTTGAATCCTTTATAACTATATCATAAATATATACGCATAAATAAATTAAATGGTTGCCTAAAAAGTAGAAATAGGCTGCGAATTAAATGAACGTTAACGGATACTTTATGTAACATTATCTCGAGAAATAAAAAAAGGGGAAACCGGATCTGGAGGTCCCGGCTTCCCCTTAATTAGGGATGAAAAGACTGTATTGGGGATGAGTGTCAGTATTTACTTGATTGTTTTCCCCTCTTTTCCCGCCTTCAGGGCTGTTGCCTTTTGCTTGATCCACTGCTGCTTCTTCTGGATTTCGGACAGCATCTGTTTGCACTTGGCCTTGACATCGGGATCATCTGTGCTTTTCAATTGTTTCCTGAGTTCCTCGGCTTTTTTCTCAAGCGTAATGTACTCTTTTTTCAGATCATCTATCTTGAAATCTAATCCGCTTGGACCATTCGATTTTGCTAGATAGGCTTTAATCTTTTTCTGTTTATTCATCACTTCGACTAAGGCAGTCTTCAGTTCACTTTTTTCTTTAGGATCTGTGATCTTGTCCAGCTCCGTCCGGATGGCTTCCTCTTTCTCAGAAAGATGCATATATTCCTCTTTTAGTTTCTTTTCTGATGGGGGTGGAGGCGGGAGCACACCCTTTTCTAGAGCTTCGGCCATCACTTTTTGCATAGTCAAAACATCTTTCAATAGAGACTTGATCTCCGCCTTTTTTTTCGGGTTCTCGGTCGCATCCATTTTCTCCCTGATGAGATGCTCTTCTTTTTTGAGAGTCTCAAGCCGAGCTTTGACTTTCTTCATCTGCTTCTTCAGCTCCTCCTCATTTTTCTTATCAGCTTCTTGATTGGCGGAAAGGGCTGTTTTGGCTGTGACCTTAATTCCAAGCATATCCGCACTCAGGGATTCTGCGACTTGAGGATCCGCGGATTTGGGTTCGGCAAAAACCAGCATCAGAAGCGTTGCCATAGGCACGATCAGCAAAAGCTTTAGTTTGGCAGCGCCTCGAGATTTAATTTTTGACATCATGGTTATCCTCCTTTTGATTTGTGACTGTTTGAAGTTGTTGGTAAATTCAAGCAACTTCACACCCACTTGCTGCTCGAACATGAGCAGTTGGTACTTGGCTGTGCTGAAGCCTTGCGCAATGACTCCATAATCAGCCAAAAATTCATGTGTTTCCTGTAAAGACTTTTTGTATGGCCATACAAAAGGATTGAACCACTGTAAAACAGTGATAAGTTCTATAAGCAGGATATCAAACGTGTGATACTGCTTAATATGTATTTCTTCATGAGCGATAATACGCCTCATGTTGTGTTCGGAGGTCTTTTTATCGTTAATAAAGATGTAATTGAGAAAGGAAAAAGGCGAGAAATCCTTATCAACCGAGACAATTTTTACCCCATTGAGCCTGGTCGTTCTGTACTTTTTGACAACAAAGTAGAGTTTGATTATATGTAAGATAAACCTGGTGAGAAATACACCTGCACCTACAGCGTAGAGAAGAAGCAGGGTTTCTCCAAGGCCCCAGGTTTTTATAGGAGCTGCAGAGGGTGGGAGAAGCGACATGGGAGCAGAAGCACGTGCTGTAAAAATCGGAGAGGTGATTTTAAAGGCTGGCAACATCAGAGAAGTAATAAGGGAACAGACAAGGTAGAACCGGTTAAGCTTAAAATATGTTTCTCTCCTCAAAAACAGCCTGAAGCCCATATAAAACAACGCAAGGCAGGCTGCAGACTCCAGTAAATACAAAGAAAAGCTAGTCATTTTCATTCCCATTGTGTTTTTCGATTTCTTCGCTGAGAAGTTTCCTAATCTCTTCCATCTCCCCTAGAGTGATATACCGATCACTCGCAAAAAACGAAACCATCTCCTGAAAAGAATTCCCAAAATACCTTTTAATAAAAGATTTTAAAAATCTTTTTTTGTAATCGTCCCTGGAGACGACCGGATAGTACTCATGTGTCTTGCCGTAGGCATTGTGCGCTACAAATCCTTTTTTCTCCAGAATACGGACGATTGTGGATACGGTGTTGTAGGCCGGCTTTGGATCGGGAAGGCAGTCGATAACATTTTTGACAAAACTCTTCTCGAGCCTCCACAGAACCAACATGATTTGCTCTTCGGCTTTGGTGAGTTCCTTCATGATGTTTATAATATATAACTATTTTTATAGTTTGTCAACTAATTCTTTCGTTTAATAACTAATTTTCTAGTTTTCCTCAAGTTTAAGGAAAGATAATATAGGAATTATTTAAGTTATTTATGCTCCGGTTAAACTGACCATTACCGGTTCCTCTGCTTCTTCATATATAATTTTTTGTTTTTCCTGGAGAATGAATTTTTGATATAGGCGGATTCCTATAATCAATATTAAAGTGATAGTTAAAAAGAAGATAAAATTTTCCGGTTTAGTTAATAAGATTTTCTCCAGCCAGGTCATGAAATAAATATAGCCTAAGAACAGAAAGATATACAAAAGCCAGAATACATGGATCTTCTCCTGTCCGGGCATATAAGAGCAGGTAAAAGGGATTTTATTGTTTTTTATTAAGAGAACTTCCATTAAAAGTGCAGAAATTGTAAGTCCAAAAAAACAGTGTAAAAGGGCTGTTATCACACTCCAGAGAAAAGCATAAAATATGAAGAGAAGAACAAACAAGGGTACTAGAGTCAGGAAAAAGATACCTTTTCTCAATCCGGAAAAATAATGGTTTCTTTTTTTCACTTCAGTTAATTGAAAGATCCAGTTTGCCTCAAGGGATATGGGAACTTTTACTATGCCTTTTACTCCGGTAAGAAGAAATAAAGACAGGATCAAAGGAATCGCCAACAGGGTAGTATTTAAGCTAGTCTCAGCTCGAAAATTTTGGGCCTGGGGAGCTAGAATGACCAGCATCATCCCTACTGCAACTGCTAAAAATGAGGCCAGGCGCATCTTGTGAAACATACTTCTCCTTATAGTGCTGCTGAAAAAATAAAATACCGCACGCTGGACCGGATTTCTTAAAAATATTTTATCAAAGGTATAAGAAAAAAATTCCATTACTTTAATAAAGTGGGGTTTTCTCCCCCTTGTTGTACCCATTTTTTTGAGGTAACGTCTGTAGCCCAGGCCGGATGTTAGATAAAATGCAGCAATAGATGCTAAAAGGGAGAATACAGCCAGATAGGATAATCCGTGGAAAAAGGGGTCTTCATTTCCTATCAGCGTTTCATATAGGCCGGTAAACCACATGGGAGGAAATAGATAAAGATAGTTTGAGTTACTGGCTTTTAATTCAAGAAAAGAGCTGAAACTTGGGGCAGCATATAAAGAATCAGTAAGAAATGATATTAAAAGAACAAAAAATGCCGTTAATAATACAGCTCTCAGATAGATGGAAATGCGGCTGAAGATCATATGCCCCAGAATATTCATAAGGATAGCGACCAGGAGTATAGAAATAAAGAACATAAAAAATATTGCGGCAAAAGAGCTGATAAGATGGACCAGCATGAACCGTAGTCCATAAAGCAGGCTTGAAGATATCCATTCTGGCAAGTAAAAAAAGAAAACAAACACTGCTACTGCATTCATGGCCAGGGCAAACATCCCTGCAAACAGAAAAAGGCTTGCGAATTTGGCAGCAAAGAGGGTCCGTACTTTAACCGGTAAAGGCATAAGATTTGTGTAATCCCGGGAGTCGGGAAAAATGACCTCCCATTCCAGAACAGCAATAAAACCCATAAGCACCATAAAAAAAGTGAGGATATAACTTTTTTCAACCCAGGAGGTGCCCATATCCTCCATTAAAGAATATTTAAATAAAACTGTATTAGCCAAATGTCCGCTGAGGATGGCAAATAGAGCAAGTACTCCGATGACCCTTTCCCGCATCTGGTCTTCGAAAGCAATAGCATCATTTTGGAAAAGACGGAGGAAAAAATGCCGGGTCAGAACCAAAAACTGTTTAAAGCCCCCTTTCGAAAATGTTAGGATTTTATCGAATCTATCCATAACTCTTTCAGGATTTAATTTTTATAGCATCTGCGATTCCCCGGGCTGTTGCTTTGGTATCTTCTTTAACAACAAGCTGGCTGAAAATCTCTTCAAGTGAGGGAAGTTTCATCAAGCTTCTTAAGTTATCTATAGAATCATCGGCAAGTATCCTGCCTTTGTGAATAATGATCACTCTGGAACAGATTTTTTCTACAACCTCCAGGATGTGGGAAGAATATATAATAAGTTTGCCTTTATCAGCCAGCATTGCCAATGTGTCTTTGATGATGATTGATGTAGTCACATCCAAACCTGAAAGAGGTTCATCCAGAAGCAGGATATCAGGGTCATGAAGAAGGGCAGAGGTAATTAAGACTTTCTGGATCATACCTTTGGAAAAAGACGATACTGCCATATCCATCTCCATGGATAGATCAAAAAGCTCGAGCAGCTTTCTTATCTTAGGTTTTAAGGTTTTTTCAGGGATCAGGCGCAGCCGGCCAACCATTAATAAATATTCATAGGCGCTTAAATGGGAGTAGATCTCCGATTGTTCAGGAACATAGCCCAGCCTTTTTTTATAAGCATAAAGGTCGTTCTTTATTTTTTTCCCCTGGAAATATATCTTTCCGCCGGTAGGCTCCAGCAGGCCAGCCAGCATTTTGATAGTCGTGGTTTTTCCGGCCCCGTTCGGACCCAGATAGCCTACGATCTCAGAAGGTTTTACTGTAAAGCTGACTTTATCGACAGCAGGGAAGACAGAATATTTTTTAGTGACCTCTCTTAACTCAAGCATAACCTGGACTATTCATAAGAAATGTCGATATGTTTTATAGTTTTTTTTAAGCCAATATTTTACATTGATTGCTGACGATAGACAATTAATTATTTCGTTCACAATGTAATCTCTTTTTATAATCGACATTTCTTACCTTTCAGGCGAGCCGACCTTACCGCATCTGCTTTGTTGCAGCGGATTCGCGGTGAAGGACCACAGCTTCATCCCCTGCGCCTAGCATCTACGGCAACCTCGACTCGTGAATAATCCAGGTACGCCTGGATTATTCATAAGAAATGTCGATGTTTATGTTACATAGAAAATGGAAAATAGCAAATAGTAAATGGCAGTGATTTTAATTTGGTCGGAATAGATGAGTGTAACAATTTCCTTTTTTGTGTATAATTCAGATAAAATAAGGATGGGAAAAAATGAAGATTAAAGGATTTCTGGTGATTTTAATTCTGGTGGTTGTTATTGTCTATTTTCTCTACATGGTAAAGTCGGGGGGTCAGGAAAATATCAAGCAAAGTATTAACGCATTCAGCAGGGCTAAAGCAAAACTGACAAGAACTAATATGGGGATTCTTCAGAGGGCTATTAATTCATATATCGCAAGCCACGGTCAGGCTCCGGAAGGTCTGGATGAAGTTAGCTTGTCATATCCGATAACAACAGGCAAACTGGATGCCTGGGGTAAGGAAATCAAGTATGAAGGGCTGTTAGGTGACAAATTCCGCTTGACCTCGGCAGGTGGGGATAAGCAATTTAATACTGAAGATGATATAGTAATAGAATATTAAGGTTATTTTTCCCGGGGATGAAATATCTTTTTTATCTGCTGCCATAGTTTTTGTTTTATCTCTCCGTCTTCTATGATTAATTTTTCAGTAGAGTTTCTAAAATAAGCGTTTTCGCAATCTCCGGTTTTCTTCTTTAGGATCATAATGTCATATTTTTTTCTTTTTCTGATATTGCCCAGAATTATATATGCTTCTTCAATTTTTTCTATCATAGCTTGCCTTTCCTCTTCATCTGCCAGGCCGTACAGAGCCATAGATCCATGACTGTAAGAGGATTTTCCAATCCCGTAGGCCTTATCGATTTGCTGCTGGGAGGCACTTAGGCCTACATTTAGAATTTCATAATAGTTCATGTCTTCAGTCTTTTTGGGTGCCATTTTGGATGTTTTTAAGCTTTTCAGTAATAGATTTTATTGAGGTTGAAACATTTGAGTGATTGTAATTATTAAAATAAGGTTCGAAGTTTTTTAGGCTGGAATGGACTTTTTCATCAAATGGGATAGTGCCTAAAAAATTCAAATTTATAACCAAATATTTCTGGACAACATTGACAATGGATTGACCTAAAAGATGATCTTTTTCATCTCTGGTTTTGTTTATTATAAGAACGGGAGTGAATTTGGTCAAAGCATGGTAGAGAAGGTCAGCGTAGAATTTGTCATGGGAGATTACTTCGTTAAGAAAACTATAAATTGATTTTGATGTATCCTGAATCTGATCTGCCACTTTTTTCATTAGATCTTGGATCTTGTACTGTTCTACATGTAATTTCAGGAGCCTGATAATACAGGACTTTAAAAAATAATAGGCATTTTCGATGGAAGTTGGTTCGGGATTGATCACAAGAATACCCGGGTTGGAAAGCAAGAAGATATCGATACAGTTATATGACGAACCGGTTCCGATATCTATTATTACTCTTTTGGTATCAAATGCTTTGATGTGCCTGATAAGTTTGAGCTTTTTAAAATAATTTAAATTTGAGGTAAAGAGGACATTTTCTGTGCCTTTTATCAGGTTTAATCTTTTATAGGGAGTGGGAATTTGTATGTCTTTCAGGTCTTTGACTTTATTGGTAATAAAATGGCCTAAATCAAGATCAGTTTCTTTTATGCCCAGAAATGTATGAAGATTCGGCCCTCCAAGATCTGCATCTATTAAGAGGACTTCTTCTCCTGACTGGGAAAGATGAATGGCCAAATTGGCTGAAAAAAAGCTTTTTCCTGTCCCTCCTTTTCCTCCTCCAATAGCCCATATAGTCCTGTTGATATCCTCAGGTTCAGAGAGTAGAGCAGCACTGTCTTTTATGTCCATTTTTTATATTTTCAACTTTGCTCTGAAAAAAAACATTTTAGCACAGCCTAAACAACAAGGAAATAAAAACTTAAAATTTGTATCCTTGGTACTAACAGGAGTTCCCCCAAAAATTAGGGCAAGAAGCATGCAACCCTAATCATATCTAATAGTTACATAAAAACACAAGTGGAAAAGCAAAAAATGGGGGTACTTTTTTCTACTTATA